>Ga0182749_1000028_pt1 | contig 235453 bp, 204 predicted proteins | sample eDN3rd37CKraftMG_FD_128875 | JGI IMG/M metagenome (GOLD analysis project Ga0182749, IMG submission 128875) | Enriched Miracle-Growth compost microbial communities from Emeryville, California, USA - eDNA 3rd pass 37_C Kraft MG (version 2) (version 2) ...
GTAGTCCCAGCGGAACAGGAGCTGGTTTTCGAGGCCGCGCTGCTTCTCCTCGCCGGCCTTGAAGATGCCGACGACGTCGAAGGTCCAGGTAGTGTCGCCGCTCGCCTTGTTGGTGAAGATCGAGCCCTTGATCGGGATCTTGTCGCCGATCTTGATACCGAGCGCCTTCGCCGCGGCCTCGCCGATGACCGCGCCGGTGCGCGTCTCCTCGAAGGCCTTGCGCTGCTCGGGCGGCAGCTGGAGCTCGGGGTAGGTGTCGAGATACGTCGGGCTCACGGCGACCTGAAACATCAGGTTCTGGTTCTTCGGCTCCTGGTAATAGCCGCCGAACCAGTTCGCATAGGCCACGTCCTTGACGCCGGGAATCGCGCGGATGCGCGGCTCGAGGCTTGCCGGCAGCGGCTGGATGATCGAAATGCGCGAGCTCACGACGAGGCGGCTCACGCCGGCCGCGGACGGCGGCGCATTGAACGCGGCGCGCACCGCGTCGAGCATTCCGAACAGGAGAAACGCCGCGAGCACGGACAGCAGCGTGAAGATCGTGCGCGTCTTGCGGCGGAACAGCGCCGCCCAGACGAGATGGAAATACTTCATGGAGTGTGAACCTCCCTAGCCGTTCCCCTCTCGCGCTTGCGGAAGACAAGGCTGCTTCGGACTCGGACCGGGCTGCCGCAGCCGGACGAGGACTCGATCGAGCCGGCGCGCCTCACCCTGCCTGTCCCGCACGGCGCCAAGGGGAAAACCCGCTCATGCCACCGCGGCCTGCTCGACCAGCGTGCCCTTGTCCAGATGCAGCGTGTGCCGCGCGTGCTCTGCAGCCTTGGGATCGTGCGTGACCATGATGATGGTCTTGCCGTGATCGCGGTTGAGCATCTGCAGGAGGTTCAGCACGTCCTCGGCCGATTGCCGGTCGAGATCGCCGGTCGGCTCGTCGCAGACGAGCAGGTCGGGATCCGAAACGATGGCGCGCGCGATCGCGACGCGCTGCTGCTGGCCGCCGGAAAGCTCGGTCGGCTTGTGCGAGGCGCGATCGGCGAGGCCGACGAGCTGGAGCGCGATGCTCGCGTTGCGCTTGCGCTCGGCGGCCGAGAGTTTCGTCAAGAGCAGCGGCAGCTCCACGTTCTTCTGCGCCGACAGCATCGGCAGCAGGTTGTAGAACTGAAAGATGAAACCGACGTGCGAGGAACGCCACTTCGCGAGCGCGCCCTCGCCGAGCTTGTCGATGCGTTCGCCGCCGACCGTGATGCTGCCGTCGGTGGGCGAATCGAGCCCGCCGATCAGATTCAGGAGCGTCGTCTTGCCCGAGCCCGACGGACCCATCAGCGCGAAGAAATCGCCCTTGGCGATGTCGAGGTCGATGTGGTGCAGCACCTCGACCTTCTGCTTGCCGCGCTCGTAGACCTTGCTGACGTTGCGGATTTCCACCAGTGCGCTCATGCGGCTCTCCCTTGGATACGTGTGCCTTTCCGCCCGCGGCCCTCGGCTCTCCCGCGTGCGGTCGCCTCTCCCGCCCGCGGGAGAGAAAACAATCATTTCCCGATCGCGATGCGCGATCCGTCCGTCATCCGGGCCGGCGGCGCGCGCACGATGCGCGTTCCGGCGGCGAGGCCTTCGACGAGGCGCAGGTCCGCCATCTGCTGGCCCGGCGTGACGGGGCGCAGCCGCACCCTCTCGCCGTCGATGACGAATACGGCGCTCCTGCCGTCGCGCTGCACCAGGCTCGACGACGGCACCAGCACGCCCTTCGGCGGCGGCGCCGGCTGTCCCGCGGCCGCCTTCGTTTCCTCGAGGAACGAGACGCGCACGCCCATGTCGGGCACGATGCGCGCATCCTTCTGGTCCATCGCGACGCGCACTTTCACGGTCGCCTTGCTGCGGTCGGCGGCCGGGATGATCGCGATCACGTGGCCGGGAATCTTCCAGTCCGGATACGCGTCGAGAACCGCCTCGATTTTCTGCTTCGCATCGACGCGGTTGATGTACGACTCGTTGACGTCGACCTCGATCTCCAGCGAATCCATGTCGACGATCGTGCCGATGCCGGTCCGCGTGAAGCCGCCGCCGGCCGAGAACGGCGAGACGATCTCGCCCACCTGCGCGGCTTTCGCGATGACCACGCCGGCGAACGGCGCGCGGATCGTGCAGTAATCGAGCTGCACCTGCGCGCCGCGCACTCCGGCCTGGGCGAGCTCGACCTGCTTCTTCTGTGTCTCGACCTGGGCCGCGCGTGTCTCGACCTCGGTGCGCGCGAGCTCGGCGGCCTGCTGCGAAACCAGCTTGCGCCCGACCAGGTCCTCGGCGCGCTTCAGGTCGCGGCGGCTCTGCGCGAGCTGCGCGGTGAACTCGGCGAGCTGCGCCTCGGCGGCGCGCAGTTGCGCCTCGGCCTGCGCCAGCGCCGCCTTCTGCGCCGTGTCCTCGAGCAGCGCCAGCACCTGGCCCTGCTCGACGTGCTCGCCCTCCTCGATCATGACGTCCGTCAGCGTGCCGGTGATCTGCGCGGAGACCGTCGCCTCGCGGCGCGCAGTGACGTACCCCGTCGCCTGCAGCACCGCCATCGGCCCCGCGCCGTCGCTCGACGGCACCACGGCCGTCGCGGCCTCGACTTGGATCGCCTTGCCACCGCGCAGCCACCACCAGCCGCCCGCGGCGAGCGCCGCTGCGACGACCAGCGCCACGACGCCCGCGATCACGAGTCCCGGGCCACGCGAGCGCGTGCGTTCTTCGCTGCGATCGATGCGCAGCTGCTGGAGCAGATCGGATTTTTCCACTTCGCCTCATGACCCCGCGACGACGGGCCGCCAAGTCTGCCACAGACTCCACGCGGCGCCGCAACGCCGCAAGGCGCGGCGGTCATCCGGTGCGGATGACACCTGTCATGTCCGCCGGCCATCGGGCCGCGTCGGCCCGGCGGCGCGCCCTTATGTCGCCGTGGCCCGCACGCCCTCGGCTGTGTCGCGGTTCTCCGGCACGATGGTTCGGTACGATGCGCGCAGTGAGGCAAGCGCGATGACTCGTAAAGCAGCCGCCGGATATTCCGGCAAGCCGGTCTGGCAGAAGCTCGGGCTCGCGCCCGGGACGCGCGTGCTCGTGCGCGGCGCGCCATCGGATTACGCGACGCTGGTCGGGCTCGCCGGAGCGGATCTCGCTTTCGCGAGCGCGCGCGGGACGTTCGAGATCGCACACGTGTTCGCGACGTCGGCGAAGGCGCTCGCCGCGGACCTCGCGACGCTCGCGCGGCGCCTGCCTGCCGCCGGCGTCATCTGGGTCTCGTGGCCGAAGAAGTCGGCAGGCGTCGCGACCGACATCACCGAGGACACCGTGCGCGCCATCGCGCTGCCGCAGGGGCTGGTCGATGTGAAAGTGTGTGCGATCGATGCGGTGTGGTCGGGGGTGAAGCTGGTCTGGCGCAAGCAGCGGCGCGCCAGTCTGGGCTGATCCGCGGCGCTGCTATCCTGCCTGCCCGCTCCATCTTCCGGATTTCTCGCCATGGCCTACGTGTTCGACGCGCCGCGCATCGTGAGCCTGCCCGTCGCCGGCAGCGACGCGCGCTTCCCCGTGCACCGCATCTACTGCATCGGGCGCAACTACGCCGAGCACGCGAAGGAAATGGGCGCGACCGCTGACCGTTCGCAGCCGGTGTTCTTCCTCAAGCCCGCCGACGCGCTCGTGCCCGAAGGCGGCGACGTCGCCTATCCGCAGGCCACGTCCGACCTGCACCACGAAGTCGAGATGGTCGTCGCGCTCGCGAGCGGCGGGCGCGACATCGCGGTCGCGCGTGCGCTCGAGCACGTCTTCGGCTACGGCGTCGGACTCGATCTTACGCGGCGCGATCTGCAGGCCGCAGCGAAAGCAAAATCGCTGCCCTGGGACTCGGCAAAAGCCTTCGACCACTCTGCGCCCGTGTCGGCGCTGTGCCGTGCCGATCGCACGCGCCATCCACGCGCCGCGCGACTGATGCTGTCCGTCAACGGCACGCTGCGCCAACGCGCGGACATCGCGGACATGGTGTTCACCGTGCCGGAGATCATCCACGAGCTGTCGCTGCTCTGGGAGCTCGTGCCCGGCGATCTGATCTTCACCGGGACCCCGGCCGGCGTCGCGGCGCTCGCCCGCGGCGACCGGTTCCGTGCGGAACTCGAAGGAATCGCCGTGCTCGAAGGGCGCATCGTCTGAGCGGCGCCGCAACGCTGCGCTGAAGGACACCCCCGCTGAAAGCGGCGCAAACGGACGATCCTGCCTTTGAGCGGACGCGGCAGTTCCGCCGGCTCGCGCCACCCGCGGGCATCAGGTATACAGTGACGCGCCACTGCTGAAACCGTCGGGAGGAAAACATGAGCATGCTCTCGGAGTTCAAGGCTTTCGCGATGCGCGGCAACGTCATGGACCTCGCCGTCGGCGTGGTCATCGGCGCGGCCTTCGGCAAGATCGTGACCTCGCTGGTCGACCAGATCATCATGCCGCCGATCGGCCTGCTCATCGGCGGCGTCGACTTTTCGGCATACAAATGGATCCTCAAGGCGGCCGGACCCGACGGCAAGGGCGAGGTCGCCATCCAGTTCGGCGCGTTCCTCAACACGATCATCCAGTTCGTCATCATCGCGCTCGCGATCTTCCTAGTCGTCAAGCTCATGAACCGGCTGATCCGCAAGGAAGAGGCAGCGCCTGCGCCGCCACCCGCGGACGTGCAGCTCCTGACCGAGATCCGCGATCTCCTGAAAGCCAGGCCCTAGCCGGTCCGACGAAGTCGCGGAGCCGCGCCTCGCACGGGCTTCGCGGCGCTGCGTGTTGCGGCGATTGCCCGATGCGCGGGCGTGACCTCTTGCACGCCGCTCCTCGTGCTGCCATCTGCGATCATGCGGGTTTTTTCGCGGAGAACCTTCATGCCTCGCTTGCCGCTGCTTGCCCTGGCGCTCGCCGCCGCCGTTTCGGCTCATGCCGCCGACACGCCCACCCGCATTCCGGATGCGGCTCTCAAGACCGCAGCCGAGCTGCGCCAGCGTGCGCTTGCCGACGACACCGCCTGGAATTTCACCGAAGGGCTCACCACCGAGATCGGGGCGCGCCTCGCGGGCGGCGAGAACGATGCGAAAGCGCGCGACTGGGTCGTCGCGAAGTTCAAGGCGCTCGGATTCGACAAGGTCTGGACCGAGCCGGTCACCTATCCGAAATGGGTGCGGCGCAGCGAGCACGCGTCGATCACCGCGCCATTCGCGCACCGGCTCGCGATCACGGCGCTCGGCTATTCGCCCGCGACGCCGCCGGGCGGCCTCGACGCCGAAGTGGTCGCGTTCGATTCGTTCGACGCGTTGAAAGCTTCGCCGGACGAGCGCGTGCGCGGCAAGATCGTCTATGTCGGCGCGCGCATGCACCCGAGAAAGGACGGCCGCGACTACGGCATCGGCTCCACGGTGCGCACGAAGGGCCCGTCGCTCGCTTCGCAGAAGGGAGCGGCCGCATTCGTGCTGCGCTCGGCCGGCACCGATTCGAACCGCCTGCCGCACGCGGGCGTGACGAATTTCGAGAAAGGCGTGAAGCCGATCCCGGCCGCTGCGCTGTCGGGTCCCGACGCCGATCTGCTCGAACGCGTGCTCGACCGCGGCAAGCCGGTCACGATCTCGCTCGCGCTCGACTGCGGCATCGAAGGTGAATACACGGGCGCGAACGTGATCGGCGAGATCGAGGGCCGCGGCAATCCGAAGCAGTACTTCATCATGGGCGGCCATCTCGATTCATGGGATCCCGGTACCGGCGCCATCGACGACGCGGCCGGCGTCGCGATCGCGACCGGCGCCGCGCATCTGATCGCGGAGCTGCCGGAGCGGCCGCGGCGCAGCATCCGCGTCGTCGCGTTCGCCAACGAGGAATCGGGGCTCTACGGCGGCAAGGCCTACGCCGCAGCGCACGCGACGGAAATCGCCAATGCCGTGCTCGGCAGCGAATCGGATCTCGGCGCCGACCGCATCTGGAAGATCACCGCGAGCGTCAAGCCCTCCGCGCGCGATGCCATCGCAGAGATCGCCCGGGCGATCGCGCCGCTCGGGGTCGAATACGACGCGAGCGCGCCGGGCCACGGCGGCTCGGACCTTTCCGCCGTGCACGCCGTCGGCATGGCCGCCGTCTCGCTGCACCAGGACGCGACGCGCTATTTCGACTGGCATCACACCGCGAACGACACGCTGGACAAGATCGATCCGGAGCAGCTGCGCCAGAACGTCGCGGTCTATGCGGTCGTCGCCTATCTCGCCGCGCAGGCGGAAGGCGACTTCGGCTCCGCGCCCGGCGCGTTTGCGGAGGACAAGGGCGAATAGATCGTGGCGATTCGCGCACAGCGTGGGCTTCAGCCCGGCTTTGCCTTTCGAAAAACAGAAGACGGTGGGCTGAAGCCCACCCTATGACGACGACCGCTTGAACGGAGCCACTGCGCGACTCGGGCGCGCGCGGCTCTGGCGCCAGTGCTCGGCGAGGAGCACGGCGACGCTGGCAGCGACGTTGAGGCTTTCGATGGCGCCGCAGCCTGGAATCGTCAGGCGAAGATCGGCGGCGGCGATCAGCGCATCGCTCATGCCCTCACCTTCGGAGCCGACGATCAGAACGAGGCGCGGCGGAAGCTCCGCCGCGTAGAGATCCGCTCCCCCATTCGGAACCGTCGCGGCCAGCACATGGCCAGACTCGCGCAGCGCGTCGCGCGTGCCTCCATCGCCGGGCGCGCGCACGAGGGGCACGATTTCGGCGGCGCCTTCCGCGACGCGTGCCGCCGCACCCGACACTTCGAGCAGCGAGCGCTCCGGCACGATCACGCCGCCGACGCCGAAGTGCGCGGCGCTGCGCAGCAGCGCGCCCAGATTGTGCGGATTGCCGACGCCGTCGAGCCAGAGCAGCCGCGAAGCTGACGGCGGTGGCGGTAGAGAATCCAGGAGATCGCGCAACGCGAGTGGCGGCGCGCGCAGAACGTCGAAGCAGACGCCCTCGTGATGGCGCGATGCGGTGAGCTTCTCGAGATCGGCGTCGTCGACGACGCGATAGCCGAGGCGGTGCTTCACACACCAGGCGAGCACGGGCTTCAGCGCGGGAATGCGCGACTCGGCGAGCCAGACCTTGCGCAGCGCTTCGGGCCGTTTCGCAAAGACCGCGAGGCAGGCGTTGAGGCCGTAGAGGCGGATCTCGCGCTCGTCCGCGCGCCCGTCGTGAGTGCGCGCTGCGCGTGAGCTTGCGCCGTCGCGAGAGCGCGGCACGCGTCGGGGCGCGGGAGGATGTCGCATGCGCGCATGCTACACGAGGCGCACGAAGGCTCCGCAGCGCGGCGCGATCAGTGCTCTGCGACGACGGCCGGCGTCGCCGCGCTTCGCACGGGCTTGAGCAGCAGCAACAGCGGAATCGCGGCGGCCGACATCACCATCATCAGCCAGAAGTCATTGAGGAACGCGATGGCCGAGGCCTGGCGCGTGACTTCCCCATTGAGCGCCACGAGGCCGCTTGCGGCATTCGAGCCGAGCATCGCGGACAACTGCGCCGAATTGTCGCCGAACGGCGTGAGGCGCGAGGCGAGCTCGGCATGATTGACCTGCGTGTTGCGCGACAGCAGCGTCATGACCACCGAGATGCCGGCGCTCGAGCCGATGTTGCGCATCAGGCTGAAGATACCGGCGGCCTCGGTGCGCTGCGCCATCGGCAGCGTCGAATACGCGACGGTCGAGATCGGCACGAACACGAGGCCGAGGCCGAGACCCTGGATCACCCCGCTCGAGACGATGAGGTGCTCGGGCACGTCGAGGCTGAAGTGGATCATCTGCCAGAGCGAATACACGGTCAGCGCCATGCCGATCGCGGCGAGGATGCGCGCGTCCATGCCCTTCGCCATCAGGCGCCCGACCAGCATCATCGCGATCAGCGTGCCGATGCCGCGGGGCGCGAGCAGAAGGCCCGTCGTCACGACTGGATAGTTCATGAGGTTCTGCAGGTACGGCGGCAGCAGGGCCATCGTCGCGAACAGCACGACGCCGAGCACGAAGATGAAGACGTTGCTGGCCAGGAAGTTGCGGTCCCTGAACAGGCCGAGATCGAGGAAGGAGCGCTCGCGCGTCTTCCAGTGCACGACGTAGAGATAGAAGCCGAGGAACGCGAGCGCGGCCTCGATCTGGATCTCGACCGAGCCCCACCAGTCCTTCTGTTCGCCGCGGTCGAGAAAGAGCTGCAGCGCGCCGATGCCGATCGCGAGGAAGGCGAAGCCTCGCCAGTCGAAGCGCGACGGGCGCGTTTCGTCGGTCGGCAGGCTCGCGGCGACGCCGAACAGCGCCAGCGCGCCCACCGGCACGTTGATGAAGAACACCCAGTTCCAGCTGTAGTTGTCGGTCAGCCAGCCGCCGAGTGGCGGGCCGAGGATCGGGCCGACCATCACGCCCATGCCCCAGAGCGCCATCGCGGCGCCGTGTTTCTCGCGCGGGTAGACGTCGAGCAGCGTCGATTGCGACAGCGGCACGAGCGCGGCGCCGAACAGCCCTTGCAGCAGGCGGAACGCGACCATCTCGCCGATCGTCGTCGCGATGCCGCAGAGCACCGAAGCGACGGTGAAGCCGGCAATCGCGATCAGCAGCAGGCGGCGCCGGCCCATGACCGAGGCGAGCCATCCCGTCGCCGGCGTCGCGATCGCCGCGGCGACGATGTACGAGGTGAGCACCCACGCGATCTGGTCCTGCGTGGCCGACAGCGTGCCCTGCATGTTCGGCAGCGCGACGTTCGCGATCGTCGTGTCGAGCGCCTGCATCAGCGTGGCGAGCATCACCGAGACGACGAGGAGGCCTCGGTTGGCGACTTCGCGATGGGTGGGAATCGATGCGGTGCTCATGATGGCGTGTGGCGGGGCGAGGCATCACCTCTCCCGCTCGCGGGAGAGATGAGCGGATTCACGGGTGGGCTCGGCCCGCCAATGCTCAGCGCTGCGCCTTGCCGAGCGTGCTTGCGTGGCGGGTGAACGCGTTGCGCCGGAGGCGGCTTGCGATCTCGCGGTAGACGTGCGCGACCGCGCCGACCTCGTCTTCAACGAAGGCGGCCGCGGCCGCACTACCGTGCGCGGCCGCAGGAAGGTCCGGCGCCTGCCAGAATCCCGTCGCGGCTTCCGTGTGGGCTTCCCTGAACATGACTCTTATCTCTCGTCTTTGTCGTTTGAGCGCGCGTCCGATGGACCGGCCGCGCGGGCACCATCATTCGTCGGCCCGCGCGATGCGCGAGGCGGGCTCCGCGCCGCCCTGCCAGCGGCCGAGGATCGAGTTTTCCTTGCCGGTGTCGATCTCGACGACCGCGCTCATGCCGGCGCGCAGCACCATGCCGTCGTGATTGGGTTCCTCGATCGCGAGGCGCACCGGGATGCGCTGCACGATCTTGACCCAGTTGCCGGTCGCGTTCTGCGCCGGCAGCACCGAGAACTCGGCACCGGACGCGGGACTGATCGAGGCGACCCGCGCGCGCCATTTCCTGCCGGGAAACGTATCGACTTCGACGGTTGCGCTCTGGCCGACCGCGACGTGGGTGAGATCGGTTTCCTTGAAGTTGGCGTCGACCCAGAGCGTGTTCGCGATGAGCGGCATCGCGGCCTGGCCGACGGCGAGGAAATCGCCCGGCTGCAGCGTCGTCTTGCCGATCACGCCGTCCATCGGTGCACGCACCACGGCGTGCTCGAGATCCAGCTTCGCCTGGGCGAGCTGCGCGAGCGCGAGCTTGTAGCCGGCCAGCTCTTCGTCCGGCGTCCCGGGCAGCCCTCCCAGCATGTTTTCGGCCTTCGCGAGCGCGGCGACGTTTGAATCATGCTTGGCGCGCGCCGCGGCGAGGTTGTTCGCGGCGTCGTCGAGCGCCTGCTGGGCCACCAGCCCGCGCTCGCGCAGCTCCTGCATGCGATGGAACTGCTGCTCCTTGTACTTGAGATCGGCCGCCGACGAGCGCAGGTCCGCCTGCGCCGCGCGGTAGCCGCTGCGCGCCGCATCGAGCAGGCTCTTCACTGATTCGATCTGCGCCTCCATGCGCGCGAGAGCGATCTGGAGCGGTTCGGGATCGATGCGGAACAGCACGTCGCCTTTCTTCACCGGCTGGTTCTCGCGCACGTTCACCTCGACGACACGGCCGGCGACCTGCGGCGCGATCGTGACGCGATCGGCCTGCACATAGGCGTTGTCGGTGGAGGCGTAGCGGCCCGAGGTGATATAGAGCCAGCCCGCCGCGGCAAGCACGACCGCGGGGCCTGCGATCCACATCAGTGTGCGCGTCCATCTGCGCTTCGGCGCGGATTTCACGGGCACCGCATCCTGCACCTGTGGTTGCTTCTCCGTCATGACGTTTCTCTTTGCGGGTTCGCCGCATCGAGCGCGGCGAGGTTGTCTTTCATCTGAGCGAGCGCGCGCATCAGCGCGTCGAGATCGGCCCGCGGAATGCCGCGCAGCGCGTCCTCGCGCAGCTCGCGTGCGATCTCTTCCATTTCTCCCACCACCGCGTGGGCTTTCGGCTTCAGGTACAGCCGCCAGCGACGGCGGTCAGCCGGATCGGCGCGCCTCTCGACGAAGCCGGTCTTCTCCAGCCGGTCGATGACACGGCCGACCGGAATCGGCTCCATGTCGAGGTGCTCGGCCAGCTCGCTCTGACTGAGCCCTTCATGCCGGCCGATCGTCTTCAATGCACGCCACTGCGCGCGTGTGAGCTCGAGGCGCGTCGCCCGCCGGTCGAAATGCTTGCGGATCTGCCGGGTGGCGTCGTGGAGCACGTAGAAAAGCGAGTTGTCGGCGGGGGCGTTCATGGGTGCCGGGGATATTATGTCCTAGGCAATATATTTTCAATACCCGACAGTTTTATTTTGCGCCGCGACAAAGCGGGCCTGTGTCGGATCCACACGCCGCGACGTGTTCTCCTGTAACTTGCTGTACGGGAAGGCTTTTTGCTCCGGTGGTCGGATCAAGGTGGCCTCGCCCGCCGCAGCGTGCGCTATCCTTCCTGCGTGCGTCTCGAAGTCATCGAAGCCGACATCACGACGCTCGCTGTCGACGCGATCGTCAACGCCGCCAACGAGACGCTGCTCGGCGGCGGCGGTGTCGATGGTGCGATCCATCGCGCGGCGGGGCCCGATCTGCTCGCCGCCTGCCGCGCGCTGCCGGAAGTCGCGCCCGGCGTGCGCTGCCCTACCGGGGAAGCGCGGATCACGCCGGCGTTCCGCCTGCCCGCTCGGCGGCTGATCCACACGGTCGGTCCGGTCTGGCGGGGCGGCGCGGCCGGCGAACCCGAGCGCCTCGCGAGCTGCTATCGCGAATCTTTGCGCCTCGCGGCCGAGCATGCGCTGGAAAGCATCGCGTTCCCGGCGATCAGCTGCGGGGTCTACGGCTATCCGGTCGACCAGGCCGCCGCGATCGCGGTGCGCGAAGGGCGCGGCTGGCTCGACGACGGCCGGGCGCCCCGGCACATCGTGTTCTGCTGTTTCGGCGCGGACGTTGCGGCGGCGTACAGGCGCGCGCTCGACGGCTGAGTCCGAAAGCTCTCGCCCGGCCGAGGGCGAAATAGCGGCTGCCGCGGGCTTGTGTCATAGTGCCGCAAGCGCACCCGCCATCCGCTCGCAGCGGGAGAAGTGCCATGACGTACCGTCATTCCAAGCGCCGCGTCCGCGGCGTCGTATGTGGATTTCTCTCGCTTGCCTTCGCAGCCGCGGCGCTCGCCGCTGACCCGCCCCTGTCACCCGCGACGGCGGAGTTCGGCGGCCAGTGCGCTGACGCCCTGGCCGAAGGCAGGCACGTCATGACCGACTGCTCGGTCAACTGGAAGGACAAGGACGGCAAGGTGTATTGCTTCTCGAGCGACGCCGCCAAGGCCGCGTTCCTCAAGAGCCCCGCCGAGTCGCTCGATCGCGCGCGTGCGTTCATCGCCGCGAGCAATGTCGAATCGACCGAGAAGGCGATGGAGAACTTCGATTCGGCCGACGCGGAGAAGCTCGTCGACGGCATGATCAAGTCGAAAGTCGCCCAGAGCGGCGGGTTGTTCCCGATCGAGGATGCGCTCACCAGTGAATCGCTGAAGCTTGCCTACGGCGGCATCGACTTCACGCGCACGCTCGACGGATACGGCTATTTCCCCGACGTGAAGTTTCATGACCCCCAAGATGCGCAGCGGAAATACCTGATCGATTTCTGGGTCGCGCCGAAGAACGGCGCGCTCGCCGTGCTGGAAACGCGCATCTACCAGGCGCCGCAGCAGGTCGACGGCGCCTGGCGCTCCGTCGCGCGCCAGCCCGTGCCGTGGTGGTGGATTCCGGCGAGCGAGCATCCCGGCAAGATGGCGGAGAAGCGCGGCTGGGAAGTCATGTCGGCGGTTGAGGAAAACGCGCTGAAGAGCGTCGGCAGCGACGGCGTGTACAAGCTCAAAGACGACAAGACCGGCCAGACGCTCGATCTCAAGTTCATCAACGCGCACCAGCCGGTGCGCAAGCTCGACAACGGCGAGTATTTCGCGTGCAGCGACTTCCGCGAAGCCGGAACGAAGGACCGCATCTACGACGTCGACTTCTGGGTGAAGGAGCAGGATGGCAGGATGGTCGTGAGCCAGGTTCGCGTGCACAAGGTGCCCGAGCTCAAGAACGGACAGTGGGTGCAGGTGCCGCGCTACAGCTTCAAGGATCTCGGGAACTCGACCGTCGTGCCGCCGTGATGCCGTGTCTCAATCCGGCGCGATCCGGCGTTCTTCAGGGCGATCGCCACACCATCGGAAAGACACCATGATCTACGACAGCATCCTGGACACGATCGGCAACACCCCGATCGTCAAGCTGCACCGCCTCCCGCCGAACCACGTCGAGATGTACGTCAAGGTGGAGGCCTTCAATCCCGGCGGATCCGTCAAGGATCGCCTCGCCATCGCCATTATTCTCGATGCGGAGCAGAAGGGCCTGCTGAAGCCGGGCGACACCGTCATCGAGGCGACCTCGGGCAACACCGGCGTCGCGCTCGCGATGGTCTGTGCCGCGCGCGGCTACAAGTTCGTCGCGATCATGGCGGATTCGTTCTCGATCGAACGCCGCAAGCTGATGCGCGCGTACGGCGCGAAAGTGATACTCACGCCAGCCGCCGAGCGCGGCACCGGCATGGTGCGCCGGGCGCAGGAGCTCGCGAAGAAGCACGGTTGGTTCCTCGCGCGCCAGTTCGAGAATCCCGCCAATCCGTCCTATCACCGCAACACGACCGCGGCCGAGATCCTGCGCGATTTCGCCGGCAGGCGGCTCGACTATTTCGTCACCGGCTGGGGCACCGGCGGCACGCTGACCGGCGTGGCCGATGTCCTGCGCACCGCGCGTCCCGAAGTGAAGGTCATCGCGACGGAGCCGGCCGAAGCTTCGCTTTTGACCGGTGCCGAATGGAAGCCGCACAAGATCCAGGGCTGGACGCCCGACTTCGTGCCCGAGGTGCTTGATCGCAAGGCGCCGCACGAAATCGACGCGGTGAACGAAGTGCTCGCCCGCGACACGGCGCGGCGTCTCGCCATCGAGGAAGGCATCTTCGTCGGTGTCTCGGCCGGCGGCACCGCAGCCGCCGCGCTGCGCGTCGCCGAAAAGGCACCGAAAGGCTCGGTCATCCTCGCGATGCTGCCCGACACCGGCGAGCGCTACCTCTCGACCTTCCTGTTCGAGGGCGTGCCCGACGGATCGGACGACGAGTGGTTGGCGTCGCTGGGCTGAGAGCAACCCGCGTCGCAAGAAACGAGATCGGCATCATCCACGTTCGGTCCATGAACGCCCATGCCGCTAGCGGTCTTTAACGCATGCCCCATGGCGTTGGTTTGAGAATACAAATCACGATGGATGAACCGACCCTTCGGACGAGCGCGCCATCAGGCAAAAACTGGTCGCGAGAACAGCTCAAGTTGGCGTTCTACTTCTATTGCCAGACACCATTTGGCCAGTTACACGCAAGGAATCCCAAGCTCATCGAGCTCGCGAAGTTGATCAACCGAACGCCGAGCGCGCTCGCAATGAAGTGCGTGAACTTCGCAAGTCTAGATCCTGCGATTCGCCGTAGCGGCCGCACCGGCCTCAGCAACGCGTCGCGCCAAGATCGGGCTGTGTGGGACGAGTTCCACGCCGACTGGGAGCGCCTTGCCAACGAATGCGCCCAGCTGATTCGTACTTTGCAGAGCGAGCGCGACGGCCACAGTGCCGGTAACTTCGACCTGGACAATTTCACCGGCGAGACGCGCGAAGTCGTCGCCACGCAGCGCGTAAAGCAAGAATTTTTCCGTCGAGCGGTCTTAAGCAGCTACCGCGAGCGCTGCTGCATTTCCGGAGTTACTGAACGCTGCCTGCTGGTCGCAAGCCACATCGTGCCGTGGAGCGAGGACAAGTCGAACCGACTGAACCCGGCCAATGGACTTTGCCTGTCTGCTATCCACGACAAGGCGTTCGATTCGTACCTTTTTGCGCTCACGGACGATTACCGGGTCATCCTGTCCGAGAAACTGCGCGCAACCACGGACGTCTTTTTAAAATCCGTCTTTCATCCGATTGATGACAAGCCCATCGAGCTGCCGGATCGATTCGTTCCTGGGATCGCTCTGATCTCGCGGCACCGGGAGAAGATGTTGAGTCGATCCGGAGAACTCTGAGCGGGGTGGAGAGGGAAAAAATGACCGCGAATGCACTTAAGCACGATCCGATTGATCCACCATACTTCTGGTTCGGTGTCCAAGATTTTCTCCGGCTCAAAGGTATTGAGTCAGACCTATGGCATGGAGAAATTGGCTTTGTGGATGCGTGCCTCGAGTATGTCGACCTGCTTAACGTTCCAACAGGCGAACATGGACTCCCTGGAGTTTTTGCTTACGAAGTTGCGCAACCATTTGGTTTCTTTGTCGCGAAGGAACTCGCCGAAAAACGCGAGCTAAGGAAAAAAGTAGCCGAGCTCGAAGTTGCACGCCTGATCGCCGAGGCGGAAGGATCCATTGCGACCTGAGCCGCAATCTCTGCGAGGTTTCGCGGGTTCGGAGTCAACAAAACGGGCGCCGAAGCGCCCGTCCTGTCGGCAGGAATTGTGCGATCCGGAGCGCGTCAGGCGGCCTTCTTCCACTGACCCAGCGCCGCGAGGCCGTTTTCCTTCGCGCGCATGGCGACGGTCTTCTGCGCCTCGGCGAAGTTCGCCTGCATGTCCTTGGCCCAGAGCTTGAGCGCGGCCTGCTGCATCGCGCGGCCGTATGAGAACGAGAGCGGCCAGGGATGCGGCCCCATCTGGTTCATCGCGTTGAGATGCGCGGTCGCCTGCTCGTCGGACTGTCCGCCCGAGAGGAACACGATGCCCGGCAGCGACGCCGGCACGGCGGCCTTGAGGCAGCGGATCGTCGCCTCGGCGACCTCGTCGACGCTGGCCTGCTCCGGGCAGTCCTTGCCGGAGATGACCATGCTGGCCTTCAGGATCGTGCCTTCGAGCATGACGTTATGCTCGTACAGCGCGCCGAACAGCGAGCGCAGCGTCGCCTCGGTGACTTCGTAGCTGACGTCGAGATCGTGCGTGCCGTCCATCAGGACCTCGGGCTCCACCATCGGCACGAGGCCGGCTTCCTGGCACAGCGCCGCATAGCGCGCCAGCGCGTGCGAGTTCGCCTCGATGCAGGTGCCGCTCGGGGTGTCCTCGCCGATCGTGATGACGGCGCGCCACTTGGCGAACTTCGCGCCGAGCTTGGCGTACTCGGCGAGGCGCTCGCGCAGGCCGTCGAGGCCTTCGGTGACGAGCTCGCCGGGAAAGCCGGCGAGCGGGTGCGGACCCTTGTCCACCTTGATGCCGGGAAGGATGCCGGCATCCATCATGATCTTCGTGAACGGCACGCCGGCCTTGGTCGACTGGCGGATCGTCTCGTCGTACAGGATTGCGCCCGAGATGTGCTCGTTGAGCTTCGGTGTCGTCAGCAGCATCTCGCGATAGGCGCGGCGGTTTTCTTCGGTGTTCGGCACGCCGACCGCGTCGAACCGCTTCTTGATCGTCGCATTGGATTCATCGATCGCGATGATCCCCTTGCCTGGCGCGACCATCGCCTGGGCAATGCCTTCAAGCTCTTCGATGCTCATCGTGTGCTCCGTAAACGAAAACAGGCCGCGGCCGCGCTTGCGCCGGCCGGGCTCGGAAATTACCAGGGGGCGGAATTATAGGCCGTTTCGGGCGCGCTTGCCGGCCCGGACGCTGAATGTCGCCGGCCCGCGGGAACCGCGCTCAGTGGTCCTTCCAGTCCAGCTTTTCGATGAAACACCGCTGCATCACCGCGGTCCGCGCGGCGGGGTCGGAGGGCAGGTTGAACGGAAAGATGAGCCAGCTGAAGACGCGGTCCTTGCCGGCGTTGAGCGCCGTCGCTTCGAAGCGCAGCCCCGACGCGACGCTCCTCGCGATCTTGCCGAGGTCGCCCTCCGGCACGACGCGCTGCACTTTGATCGTGCTCGTCGTGCCGTTCTTCTCCACCACGAACGACACCGTCGCGCAACCCGGCTGGTCGACGTTGCGGCCGAAATTCGGCACGTCCGCGTCGATCGAGGTATTGGTCATGACCCAGTACTTGGAAAGCTGCTCGGACGGGACCACCCGGGGCGGAGACTGGTCCATCGACTGTGCGGCAGCCGCCGAGGCGAGGCCGAGAGCAAGGAGCAGCACGAACCGACGCATGAGAGGTGCCCGATGTCTTCGAGCCGCCAGTCTAGCAGCGTGAGCCTGCGCCGATGTGCCGCGTGCTGAACGAGGCCCCGCGCATGGGTGCGGCTACAAATCCCCCAGCCCCTCGGCGATGCCGCCCTTGCCGACTTTCAGCAGTCGCAGCGTGTTGGTGCCGCCGAGCTTGCCGGTGCGGTCGCCCGTCGTGACGATCACGCGGTCCTGCTCGCCGAGCGCGCCGAGCCGGAACAGCGTGAGTATCGCTTCGCGCGCGGCCTGGCCGGGGCTGGCGTCGTTGGGGTCGAACTCGACGGGGTTCACGTCGCGGTAGAGCAGCATGCGCCGACGCGCCGCGGCGACGCGCGAGAGGCCGTAGATCGGCACGGTCGAGCGGAAGCGCGACAGCCACTGCGCGGTGGCGCCGGATTCGGTCAGCGCGACGATCGCACGCACGCCGACCTGGCTCGCCAGGAACATCGCCGCGCGCGCGATCGCCTGGTCGGTGCGGTCGAGCCGGTGCGCTGTCGGGCTCAGGTCCTCGATCGGCACGAACTGCCGCTCGGCGCCGAGGCAGATGCGGCGCATTGCGGCGACCGCCTTGTCCGGGTGGCGGCCGGTCGCGGTCTCGGCCGACAGCATGACCGCGTCGGTGCCATCGATGACCGCGTTGGCGACGTCGAGCACCTCGGCGCGCGTCGGAATCGGCGATTCCACCATCGACTGCATCATCTGCGTCGCCGTGATCACCACGCGGTTCTGCACCAGCGCCTCGCGGATGATCTTCTTCTGCAGGCCCGGCAGCTCGGCGTCGCCGATCTCCACTCCGAGATCGCCGCGCGCGACCATCACCGCGTCGGAGACTTCGACGATCTCGGTCAGATTCTCGATCGCCTCGGCGCGCTCGATCTTCGCGACCAGCGCGGCCGTACCGCCGGCGGCTTTGAGCAGCGCGCGCGCGAGCTCGATGTCGCCGGCGGTCTTGACGAACGACACGGCGAGAAAATCGGCCTCGAGCTCCGCAGCCAGCACGATGTCGGCGCGGTCCTTGTCGGACAGCGCCGCGACGGTGAGCCCGCCGCCCTGCCGGTTGATGCCCTTGCGATCCGAGAGCCGTCCGCCGGCGAGCACGCGGCAATGGATCTCGCGATCGGCGACGTCCGCGACTTCGAGCGAAACGAGACCGTCGTCGAGCAGCAGCACGTCGCCCGGCTTCACGTCGCGCCAGAGATCGTGGTAGCTGACGCCGACACGGCTCGTGTCGCCCGGCGGCGCGTCCTCGCGGCAGTCGAGCGTGAAGGGCTGATCCGGCTCCAGCGTGACGGCCCCGCCGGCGAAGCGCTCGACGCGGATCTTCGGTCCCTGGAGGTCCGCGAGCACGCCGACTTCGCGGCCGAGCCGCGCCGCTGCCGCGCGCACGGCCGCCGCGCGCTGCTTGTGATCGGCCGCGACGCCGTGCGACAGATTGAGTCGCACCACGTCCACGCCTTCGGTGAGCAGCCGTTCGAGCATCCCCGGCGCGTCCGTGGCGGGGCCGAGCGTGGCGATGATCTTCGTGCGGCGCAGCTGCAACGACATCGTGCGAGCCCGTTCCGATCCGCCGCTAAACTTAGCACACGCACCGGAGCCCACCCGTGACCGACTCGACCCGCGCGACGCTGGCTCTTCCACTGCAGGGTTCGCCGCAGCGGGCGCTGTTCTGGCTGATCGTCCTCGCGTTCGCGGTGCCCGCCGTCGTGATCGTCTGGAGCTTCGGCGTGCTCCTCGCGGGTGATGCGCCGAAGGGGCCGGTGCTGCTCGCGGCGGCCGTCGCGCTCGGCGTGACGGCATTCGTCGGCTTCCGGATCCGGCGCATGCAGCAACGTATCGGCGTCGCGCTCGACGGCGGCGCGCTCGTCGTCGACACGGGCGTCGCAGTGCGCCGCTTTCCGTTGGCCGCGCTGCGCAACGGCGGCTTCCGCGTCGTGGATCTCGCCGCGCATCCCGAACTCAAGCCCTGGCTTCGCACCTGGGGCATCGGCATGCCGGGGCTCGCTTCCGGATGGTTCCGCCTGCGCAACGGCGGCAAGGCGCTTTGCATCCTGACGAGCCGCGAGCGTGTCAGCGTGCTGCGCGCGGACGACGGCACATGGATCCTGCTCTCGCTCGCCGACGCGTCCGTGCTGCGCCAGGCAATGGCGTCCTGAAGCGCGAGCCCGCGCCGCGCCCTGCTTACGCGGTCACTTCGCCGAGCAGCGCACCGATCTCGATCGGCTGCCCGGCGATCGCATCCGCGCCCGCCTCGCGCAGCTCCTCGACGCTGCCGAAGCCCCAGGCCACGCCGAGCCCGCGCACCGCATTGGCGCGCGCGCCTTCGATGTCGAAATGGCGATCGCCGATCATCGTGGCGTGCTCGGAGCGCGTGCGGAAGTCCGCGAGCGCCTGCGCGATCATCTCGGCCTTCGGGCGATGCGCATGACGATCCGCCGGACCGTACACGCGCGCGAAAGCGCCGCCGAAGGCGAGATGCTCAACGATGCGCCGCGCCTGCGACTCCGGTTTCGTCGTCACGATGGCGAGCGCGTCGCCGCGCGCGGCGAGCTCGGCGATCAGCTCCGGGATGCCCTCGTACACCGCGTGCTCGGACCAGCCGACCGCCTCGAAACGATCTCGGTAATGATCGATCGCGGCGACGATGCGCGCCTCGTCGTCGCCGAGCACGGTCGGAAACGTGTGCCGGAACGGCGGGCCGATCCAGGTGCGCAGGACTTCGCGCGCCGGAAGCTCCGCGCCGATCGCGGCGAACGCGTGCGCCAGGCTCGCGGTGATCCCTGGCTCGGAGTCGATCAGCGTGCCGTCGAGATCGAACAGGACGAGACGGCGCGACGCTCTGGATGTCATCCGCGCGCCTCGAGCGCAGTGACGGCCGGCAGCTTGTTGCCTTCGAGGAATTCGAGAAACGCGCCCCCGCCGGTCGAGATGTACGAGATCCGGTCGGCGACGCCGTACTTCTCGATCGCTGCCAGCGTGTCGCCGCCGCCGGCGATGGAGAACGCGCTCGAATCGGCGATCGCGCGCGCCAGCGTTTCGGTGCCCTTGCCGAACGCGTCGAACTCGAACACACCGACCGGACCGTTCCAGACCACGGTACCGGCCTTCGCGATCAGCGCGGCGTAGCGCTCGGCGGTTTCCGGGCCGATGTCGAGGATCATGTCGCCGTCGCCGACGGCGTCGGCGCGTTTCACCGTTGCCGGCGCATCGGCCTTGAACTCCGGCGCGACGACGACGTCGCTCGGAATCGGCACTTCGGCGCCGCGTGCCTTGGCGTCCGCGATGATCTTCTGCGCGGTTCCGACCAGATCGGCCTCGAACAGCGACTTGCCGACCTTGTGCCCCGCCGCCGCGATGAACGTGTTCGCGATGCCGCCGCCGACGATGAGCTGGTCGACCTTGCCGACGAGGTTCTCGAGCAGCGTCAGCTTGGTCGAGACCTTCGAGCCCGCCACGATCGCGAGCAGCGGCCGCGCGGGTTTGTCCAGCGCCTTCGCGAGCGCGTCGAGCTCGGCCATCAGCAGCGGTCCGCCGCAGGCGATCTTCGCGTAGCGGATCGCACCGTGCGTCGATGCCTGCGCGCGGTGCGCGGTGCCGAACGCGTCCATGACGTAGACGTCGCAGAGCGCCGCGTACTTCCTCGACAGCGCTTCGTCATCCTTGCCCTCGCCGACGTTCATGCGGCAGTTCTCCAGCAGCACGAGCTGGCCGGGCTTCACCTCGACGCCATCGATCCAGTCGCGGATCAAAGGCACGTCGCGGCCGAGCAGCTCGCCGATGCGTTTCGCGACCGGCGCCAGCGAATCCTCGGCGCTCCACTGCCCTTCCTTCGGGCGCCCGAGGTGCGAGGTCACCATCACGGCCGCGCCTTTTTCGAGCGCAAGCTTGAGCGTCGGCAGCGCCGCCACGATGCGCGTCTCGGACGTGATGCGCCCATTCTCGATCGGCACGTTGAGATCCTCGCGGATCAGCACGCGCCGGTCCTTGAGATCCAGATCGCTCATGCGCACGACGGCCATCGGAAAAACTCCTCGCTGACGATGCGCGCACCTCTGCGCGCGGCCCGCCATTACAGCGGCAGCGCGGTTCCGGCGCAATCTTGCCCGCAGAAATCGCGACGGAGCCGCCGTGGATCACGGGTCGCGCCGGAATGGCTCTTCTGGGCGGCGGCGCCGGCGCTACCATGCCTCCAGGTTTGACCGAGGATTGCCATGAACGAGCATACGGCCACCGTCCGCTGGCAGCGCGGCGACGCCGACTTCGCACGCGGACGCTACTCGCGCGCGCACGAGTGGCGCTTCGACGGCGGCGCCGTCGTGCCCGCCTCGGCTTCGCCCGCGGTCGTGCGCGTGCCGTGGTCCGATCCGGCCGGCGTTGATCCCGAGGAAGCCTTCGTCGCGGCGCTCGCTAGCTGCCACATGCTGTGGTTCCTTTCGCTGGCCGCCGGGCGGGGCTACGTCGTCGAAAGCTACGAGGACGAAGCGGTCGGCACGATGGGAGAACTCGATGGGCGCGAGGCGGTCACCGAAGTCGTCCTGAGACCGCGCATCGTCTTCTCGGGCGAGAAACATCCGGATGCCGCAGCGATTGCCACGCTGCACCACGAAGCGCACGAGCGCTGCTTCATCGCGAACTCGGTGAAGTCGTCGGTCCGCATCGAGCCGCGGCCGTGAGCAGAGGCGCCGCGATCGCGTGGCGCGATGCGCTGGCACGGCTGCCGACACCGGAAGGCCGGCGCTTCGTGACGATGTTCGAGCACGGCACTTTGGCGCTCGAGCTGTACGCCCCGCGCGGCAGCGATCTGCAGACGCCGCACACGCGCGACGAGCTCTATGTCGTGGTCGCGGGCCGCGGCACGTTCGTCTGCGATGGCGTGCGCACGCCGTTCGTGACCGGTGACGCGCTGTTCGCGCCGGCGGGCTCGCCGCACCGGTTCGAGGACTTCACGGACGATCTCGCGGTCTGGGTGATGTTCTACGGGCCGGAAGGCGGTGAGGCCGCGTCACGGTCCTGATCGGCCGCGGCGTTCGCGCCGAGCGCGGCACCGCGCATCAGAAGGCCGGCGAAATACGCGAGGTAATAACCGATCAGCAGTCCGAACGCGGCGAGCGTCAGCGGACTGCGCTGGAACGCGGCGAGCGGATTGCCCTGCTCCACCTCAGCCTGCATCGCGGGATAAAGCACGCCGAAGCGGTACGCGAGCCGGCCGAGCAGCATGGCCGCGAGGATCGCGCCGATGTAGCCGTTCGGCGTGAAGTAGACGCCCTCCGGCACCGTTTCGAAGCGCGTCAGCTTCAGGCCGAGCCAGGCCAGCGCGACACCGGCCGCAAGCCCGGCGACGCTGGCTTCGGCCAGGCTCGCCGAGCGCATGCCGCGCAGGACGAGCAGCACCGCGAGCAGCCCGAACAGCCCGATGCGCCACCTGATCCGTGTCGGCTGCAGGCGCTGGCGCCCGAACAGGCGCCAGAAGCGACGGAACAACGCGAACATGATCAGCACCGCCATCGCGGCGAAGACGTAGGGATCGTGGCTCATCGATGGCGTCTTGCGAAAGCGTGCGGGAGCAGCACGGCTTCACTCTACACCCGGGCCCCGCGCGCCGGAACGATTGCGTTTCGTAATGCCCGGTCTTTCCGCTTCGGCGCGCGCTGCCGTTCAGTCGCGCCGGCGTTTCGACGCGGGCACGACGGCCGCGAGATACCAGCCGAGCATGACGCCGGCGGCGGCGCCGGCGAACTCGAACACGACGCGCGTGCCGAGCCAGGCCGGATCGTGGATCCCGCGCAGCGTGCGCTCGATGACGAACGGCGATTCGAGCCGCACGATGCTGAGGTAGAAAAGATTCCAGGCGTCGACGCCCGCCGCAACCAGCAGGGTCAGCAGCAGCGCAACCCCGATCTCGGTGCCCGGCTTCCACCCGACGCGCTTGCCGAGATGATGCGCAGCCGCGCAAAGGAGCACGCCGACGACGAGCGCGATCGCGCACGCCTCGATCGCCCCGGCGATGCCGGTGGAGAGCCAGTCGAGACCCATGGGACGCCCGTAAGACAACGGATGCCTCACTTTAGCAGCGCGGCGGGTGCAGCTTGAGCGGCGCGCGGGCGCTGCGTGACGCGGATTTCCGCCAGCCGCCTTTGCGCGCGGCGGAAAGTGCCAAAGTTTGGCACTTGTGACGCAGCGCACACGGAGGAACGCGCCGTTTTCCACTTTTACGGCGCTGGCATGGTGCTTGCTTTGCAGTGCAGCAAACCCCACGGATCGCTCCCTTCATGGCCCTCAGCGTCGACCCACTCTGCCAGGACCTGGCCGACATCGGCCGAGCGAACGACGTGATCGACTGGCGGCAGCGCTACGAAGGCGTCCTGATGGTGGCGTATCTCGACGGCAAGGCCGTCGCCGGTATTTCCGGCCCGTGGCCGGTCGAGCAATACGCGCTGACCTGGTGGGACCGGCCCGTGCCGGCGCGCCAGCTCGAGCTGTTCGATTCACTGGCGGCCGCGCAGCGCCGCGTCGAGGAGTGGGCCTGGCGCATGCGCACCATCGGTGTGATCGACCGTCCGCCCGCCAACGATCCCGTCGTGCCGGAAGCCGCCGCTCCGATCGCGCCGCCGCGCAGGTCCTGGTTCGACAGGCTGCGCGCGACGGTTCAGCGCGCTGCCGCGCCGCGGCCGCACCGCGTTGCGCGCAGCAGGATCGAAGCGCTGCGCAACCCGCCTCTCCGCGACGACGACTTCGACGACATCCACTTCGCGGCCGTCGACTGACGCCGCGCTAGCCGTCGAATCCGTCCGCGAAGATCGCGTCGACGGCGTACTCGTAGGCTCCCAGATCGAAGCCGGCGCCCTGCGGCCGGTGCCGCCGCTCGATATCGACGTCGGGTGCGAGCTCGGCGCTGCCCGCGTCGATCGCCACCGCGCCCGGCACGAGATGCAGATCGAACGGCGGCGCGATGAACAGCGCATTCGCGTCCTCGAACACGAGATTGTGGTCGCCCGTGACGTCGACGCCTTCGAGCGAAAGATCGGTCGAAAGATTGTTGCGCACGATCACGTTCGAGCTCGGGCTGCCGTCCTTGTGATCCGTGACCATGATCCATGGCGGCCCCGGCTGGCCTTCGACGTTGTCGATCACGGTGTTGTTGACGATGCGCGAGTCGCGCATCCCGTAGAAGCTGATGCCGTGCCAGTGGTCGGTGACGACGACGTTGTTCTCGACCGTCCAGCCGACGAAATAGCCGTCGAAGCAGCCGATGCCCTGCATCGAGCTGCGCAGCGGATCGTTGGGATCGGTCGAGTTGATGAAGAGATTGCCGCGCAGCACGACGCCCGTCACCTCGCCGGTGCCGACCCCGCCGGGCCCGACGGTCCAGCTCTGGAAGCCGTCGTCGTGATTGTCGTCCTCGGGATCGCCGATCTTGTTGTTCATGACCGTGTTGTATTCGAACACGTCACGGTCGCCGAGCCCGCGCAGACCATCGGCGGAGAAGCCGTCGATGACGTTGCGGCGGATGCTCGCGTCGGCGCCGTCGACGCTGATGCCGAAGCGCACGTTGCGCAGGCGGTTGTCGTGCACGCTGACGCGCGCGGCGCCGACGTAGATACCGCTCGAAGCGAGATCGACCCACTCGCTCGCGCCCCAGCCCGATGCGTCGTCGACGCTGAAAAGATCGCAATCGGCGAGCTCGATGTCCCACGCCGGCCCGAAGAAATTGTGGTCGCTGATCTCGACGAGATCGATCGGCTCGTTGCTCGACGCGTACGACGGGCTGATCGAAAGCCCGCGCACGATCCAGTTCTGCGCCGAGCGCACGGTCAGGCTGCGCACGTGCGGCGTCGCGCCCGGCGCCGCGGCGACCGTGATCGGCGTCGTGTTGTACGCGTGCTCGATGACGAGATCGCCGTGGTAGCCGTCGAGCAGCCAGATCGTGTCGCCCGCGCGCACCGGCGCGCCGGCGTTGACGGTGACGAGCTGCATGCCGTCTTCGTAAGGGTAGTCCGGCCAGTCGCGTGTCTCGATCAGGCCGTCCTCGAACACGGCCTCGAGCGAGCGCCACGGATTCGCGGCACTGCCGTCGCCGGCATCGCTGCCGTCGACCGGGTCGATGTAGAACTCGTTCGCGTGCGCGGCGAATGGCGCGCCGAGCAGCAGCGCAAAAGCGAGGATCGCGGTTTTCATGCGCCGATCTCAGCACGCGCGCTGCGCGGACTCAGTGACGTGTGTCTCGCCCTGCGTCGTCGTCCCTGCGACCAGCCGCGCTTCAGGACGCCGGACGCGATTCCCGCCGGCGGATGCGCACGTACGTCGATGTCGTCGAGCCGTCGCCGGTCTTGCGCTTCTCGATCTCGAACAGGCCGCTCGCCGCGACCAGCTCACCGAGCTTGCGGTAGCCGTAATTGCGCGCGTCGAACTCCGGCGCCTGCTTGGCGATCGTGCTGCCGAGCGTGCCGAGCTGCGCCCAGCCGGAATCGTCGGACGCCGCGTCCGCGGCATTGCGCAGCAGCGTGACCAGGCGCCGGTCCTGCTTGAGCTGCGCGGTCGTGCGCGGCTTCAGCGTGGCGCCGCCGTCCTCGTCCTTGGCGACGAGGATCTCGGTGTAGATGAACTTGTCGCAGGCCGACACGAACGGTGCCGGCGTCTTCTTCTCGCCGAAGCCGTAGACGACCAGGCCCGCTTCACGGATGCGCGCGGCGAGGCGCGTGAAGTCGCTGTCGCTGGACACGATGCAGAAGCCGCCGAGCCGGCCGGTGTAGAGCAGGTCCATGGCGTCGATGATGAGCGCCGAATCGGTCGCGTTCTTGCCGGTCGTGTAGCGGAACTGCTGGATCGGCTGGATCGCGTGCGTCAGCAGCGTCTCCTTCCAGCCCTTGAGCTGCGGGCCGGTCCAGTCGCCGTAGATGCGCTTGACCGTCGCCGTGCCGTACTTCGCGATCTCGGCCAGGAGGCCGTCGACGACGGCGGGTTGCGCATTGTCCGCGTCGATGAGCACCGCGAGCGTGGTAGAAGTCGAAGCCATGCCGGCACCCGTCCGGGAAACGATGCCGCGAGCGTACTCCGCGCGCGACGGAACGGCCAGCGCGTCAGTCGAGATCGGAGAACAGCAGCACCGTGTACCAGACGAAAGCGAGCGCCGAAGCCGGCGCGAGCAGCCGGTGATACCACTCGCGCCGCGTCAGGCCCGCGATCGCTCCGGCCGTGGCGAACGAGAGTTCGAATGCGAGATTGCTCGGGCTGGGCAGGCGCCCATCGAGCACGATCTCCTTGGCGATGCCGGCGAGCGCGGCCAGCACGACGAACGCGAAGAACCAGCGATACGTGTCGTAATAGTGCTCACGCAGGTCCAGCACTTCTCCGGGTGGCACATCGGGCAGCACCAGCGCCGCCAGCATGTAGAGAAAAACCGCGTGCGCGACGACCACGGAAAACCCGAGGAACGTCCACGACTCGTGCCGGCGCAGTCCGAACTCCGACCACCACGACTGCACGAAGACCAGCAGCAGCAGCACGGCCCAGATCATCGTCGGCACGTACATGCGCAGGCGCGCACGCGCGTGCATCACGCCACGCAGGCCCAGCAGCACCTGCGTGATCGCAAGGCCGAGGATGATCGAGAGCAGCACCGAAAGATAGCTGAAGGCGTCCATTCGTTCGATCCGGCCGGCTCGCGCGTCGGCTCGCGTTCCAGCGGCTGCGGTCGAGCTCCACCGACGGAGCGTGTTACAAGGCTAGTCGACCTCGAAGCGCATCAGCTCCACAGGCAGGTTGCCGCTCACCTCGATCCGAAACGCCCCCTGCGCGTTCGCGGGGTCGGTCGTGGCATCGAAAAAGCTGTCGACATACAAGTAATGCACCGTGCCCGGCGTGAGGCGGTCGTTGATCGCAAACGTCTCGGCTTCGCCTGGGCCATTCGCGTCGGCGCCCCAGAGGCAGGCGTCGGCCGCGTCGGGTGCGAAGGTCACGTAGATCGCGGGATCATAGGCCGCATCGAGAGGCGTCACCGTAAAGACGAGATTTGCCCCGGCCTCGGGCGTGAACGTGAACACCGCCTCGGGCCCGGCGACCGTCGTCCGCGGGCTGCAGAAGTCCGGAACGGAGTCGATCGCGTTCGAGCCGCCGGTGGTGTCGCCGGTCGCGGTGAACGGCACTTCGCCGATTTCGACCGGCGCACCCGCGACGGCAACGGCGCTCGCGCATGCGAACGCCAGCACAGCGATGATCCGGCCTTGCGTGTTCGTCTGCATTTCGGTGTTCTCCGTCTGCGAATGGATGGATGACCTCGCCGCACCGTGCTCACGGCACTTCGAACCCGTCGCGGAAGATGAAGTCGGTTGCTGCCGCGCAGATGGCGCAGGTGTCCGCCAGTGCTGGCGTCGGCTGGAGCGACCAGTCGAGGATCGCGCCGATGCTGTCGCCCCAGTAGTCATAGACGGTCAGCGTCCAGTCGCCTTGCATGTTTTCGCCCGCAAACGTCGCGAGCGGCTCGACCGGCGCCGCGAAGTGGACCGGCCAAGGCGTGCCGCCCGCGGGTTCCGCGCAGATGTCCTCCGGGTCCGGCGCGTCGTCCGCGAACGTCGCGTCCACATCAGCGTTCTCGCAGCCCGGAAATGGGGGGTAACCCGGGCGATCGAGCAGCTGGATCGTCGTGCCCATAGGGCTCGTCAGCGTGAAGCCGAGCGAGCCGATCGAGTAATGGCGAATTTGGACGCGCACGGCCAGGTCGGAGATCACACCCGATTGCGGCACGTGAATCACCGAGGTCGTGCCGGTGGCATCAGTCTTGAGCGGCAGGCCGTGCGGCAAGACTTCGTCCGCGGGCTGGCCGATGCTGACGGGCAGCGCACCCGCAAACGTGCCCTGCGCTGCCGTCAGCGCGACGGGCAGCTCGAAAGTGTTCATGCAGGTGAAGGAGGGGTCCACGTGGATACGAAACGTCGCGGTCGCGCGCGCGCCATCGGCAAGATCGCCGAGCGCGGCTTCGGCCTCGACATAGGTGACGCCCTCCGGTGCCGGCGGTGCGAGCATCGCGTGCACACCGCTGAAATCGCCGCTGGTCGCGAACACCGGGACCGAGATGTCGACGGTTTCGCCGGGCTCGACGACGCCGTTCGACTGCGACGGATTGGCGGCGCAATGATCGGCAATCGCAATGGCGCCCGCATCGAGTGCGAGCCGCGGTTCGGTGCTGCGTTCGATGGCGCGGATCAGCAGCGCGGTGTAGTCGGGGAAGGTGAAGAACAGCGAATCCCACGCATTCCCGTTGAGGCTCTGATAGCCGCCGGCGGGCGGGCCACCGGAGCTGTCGGTGTCCATCCAGATGAAGATCCCGACGTACTGCGTCGGATCCCATTCCGCGCCGAGATAGACGCTGCCTGATGCGATGTCGAGCGCGAGCGATGAGATGTCGACGGCGACGAACTCGCCATTCGCGCCGAAGACGTAGTCCGGAAGCGTCTCGACATGCACCGGCACGCTGCCGAGCGGCGTGCCGGGCCCGCCGTCGGGGCCGTCGTCGGCATACGCGACGATCGAAAAATCGAACCCGTCGAGCACGCCGCCGACTTCCTGCTTGCTGATTGAAACGCAGACCGTCGAATACGTCGCCGGATGAAACGATGGCGTGAAACGATCGACGAAGCGCATCGAGCTCACGCCTTCCCAGTAGCCGCCATAGGCGATCTCGTAGGTGCCGTCGTCGTGCACGACCGCACCGGGGACGCTCGTGCAGTCCGGCGGCGGTCCGGCTACGGTCCCGGTCGCGAACAGGGAGACGAGGAGAACGAGGAGGACGATGGCGCAGCGAGCGACCGATCGTGACGCGCGCAAGGCATGCTCGGCCATGGCGAAATCCCCCCTTTCGCTCTCGCGAAGCGTATTGCGTTCGGGGGCGCCTGTCATCCGGGCAAAAAGAGATGCGTCGCCCGCTGCGCTCGCCCATAGCGTCGGGCGAGCCGGCACGCGAGGCGCCGCTTCGGCATCGCAGCACGGCCTATGCCGGATCGCTCCGTGCCGGCACCACGCGATTGCAGATGGCGCTGATCGCACCCATGTCGGCCGGCTTGACCAGATGGTGATCGAAACCCGCCTCGGCGGTGCGGCGCCGGTCATCGGCGAGACCCCAGCCCGTGATCGCGACCAGCGTGACGCGCGGCCCCGACATCGCGCGGAGCGTGCGGGCCACGTCGTAGCCGGAGCGGCCCGGCATGCCGATGTCGAGAAAGACGATGTCCGGCGCGAACGTGGCGAACGCGCCCTCCGCCTTCAGCGGATCGTAGACGCACTGCGTCACGTGGCCGAGCATGTTCAGCATCATCGCCATCGTGTCCGCGGAATCGTGGTTGTCGTCGACGATCAGCGCACGGCGCCGCACGCGCGGTGTCTCGCCGGCAACGGGCGCCGCCGGCGTGGGAGCCACGACGGGAACCGGCTCGCGGGGTAGCACGACGCGGAAGCGGCTGCCGTGGCCGAGCCCGCCGCTTTCGGCAACGATGCTGCCGCCGTGCAGTTCGACGATGCGCTTGACCAGCGTGAGGCCGATGCCAAGCCCGCCGCGCGAGCGCTCCAGCGAGGTGTCGATCTGCGCGAACGCCTCGAAGATCCGCCCTATCTGTTCGGCGTCGAGGCCGATGCCTTGGTCGCTGACGGTCACTTCGAGGACGTCGCCGTCGACCGCCGCCGACAAGCCGATCGGCGTCTCGGCGGGCGAGTATTTCGCGGCGTTGTTGAGCAGGTTCGAGAACACCTGCGAGAGCCGGTCGTGATCGGCGTTGATCGCGATCTCGCTCTCCGGCAGGCGCACATCGAGGCGGTGCGCATCGGCGGTCAGCAGCGGCGTCGCGGTCTCGATCGCCGAGTCGAGGATGGCCCTGAGCGTCGTCGGCGCCCGCTGGATCGTCAGCTTGCCGCGATTGATGCGCGCGATATCGAGCAGATCGTCGATCAGCCGCACCAGCAGCCGGAGCTGACGCTGCATCGCCTCGTGCAGCGGATCGGTATGCCCGCCGATCTGCAGCGCGTTCAGCGCATTACCCAACGCGGCGAGCGGATTGCGCAGCTCGTGCGCGAGCGTTGCGAGAAACTCGTCCTTGCGCCGATTGACTTCCAGCAGGCGCATCTCGGCGCTGACGCGCTCGGCGATCTGCGCCTGCAGCTCGACGTTGCGCGCGGCGAGCTGGTTGTTGGCAACGCGCAGCGACTCGTTGAGCTGCGCCAACTCGCGCGATTTCTCCGCCTTGAGCGCGGCGTTCGCCGCGGCGAGATGCTGGTTGGCGAGCTGCAGGTCGCGGCGCTTGCGGAACAGCTCGCTCAGCACGACGATCTTGCTGCGCAGGATCTCCGGAATGATCGGCACGGTCACGTAGTCGACCGCGCCGAGGTTGTAGCCGCGCATGCGGTCCATGTCCGAGACGTTGATCGCGGTGACGAAGATGATCGGCGTCTTCTCGAAGCGCGGGTGCTGATGGATCATGCTCGCCGTCTCGAAACCGTCCATGCCGGGCATGTTGACGTCGAGCAGGATCAGTGCGCACTCGCGCTCCATCAGATGCTTCAGCGCCTCGGCGCCGGAGCTCGCCTCGATCAGGTTCTCGCCGAGCGGGGCGAGGATGGCGCGATACGCCAGCAGCCGCGCCGGCTGGTCGTCGACCAGCAGGATGTCGACCGGCTGGGTCGCGGAAACCGGAAACGGCGTGTCCGTCTTCACCGGTGCAGCCACTGCCGCAGGACGCCGAGCAACTGGTCGGTGACGACCGGCTTGGCGAGATAATCCGACGCGCCCGCTTCGAGGCATTTCTCGCGATCGCCCTTCATCGCCTTGGCGGTCAGCGCGATGATCGGCAGCATGCGCGAGTCGGGCTTGGCGCGGATCGCGCGCATCGTGTCGTAGCCGTCCATGCCCGGCATCATGATGTCCATCAGGACGAGATCGATGTCGCGGTCGGCGGCGACCTTCTCGATAGCCTCCTGCCCGTTGCCGGCAGTGACCACGCCCATGCCGTGGCGCTCGAGCACGCTTGACAGCGCGAAGATGTTGCGCACGTCGTCGTCGACGACGAGCACGCGCTTGTGCTTCAGCGCCTCGTCGGATTCATGCAGGCGCTGCACCATCTTCTGCTTGGCCGGCGGCAGGTCGGAGATCACGCGGTGCAGGAACAGCGCGGTCTCGTCGAGCAGGCGCTCCGGCGACTCGACGCCCTTGATGATGACGCTCTTCGCCGCACGGCGCAGGCGCTTGTCCTCCTCGGCCGAGAGATCCTTGCCGGTGAACACGACGATCGGCACCTGCCGCAGGCGCGGCTCGGACTCGACGCGATCGAGCAGGTCGAAACCGGACATGTCGGGCAGGCGCAGGTCCAGCACGATGCAGTCCCAGTCGGTGGCGAGCATCTTCTCCAGCGCCTCCGCGCCGCTCGACGCGCTGTCGATGTCGACGTCGTCGTGACGGATCAGCTCCTCGATGGATAGCCGCTCGCGAGCGTCGTCCTCGACGATCAGGAGCCGCTTCTTGCGCGGCAGCGTGTAGACGCGGATGCGTTCGAGCGCCTCGCCGATGGATTCGGACGTCGCGGGCTTGGCGAGATATGCGAACGCGCCGCGCTCGAGGCTGTGGTGGCGCTCCTCGTCGACGGTGACGATCTGCACGGGAATGTGCCGCGTCTGCGAATCCTGCTTGAGCTGCGAGAGCACGGCCCAGCCGAGCATGTCCGGCAGATAGATGTCGAGCGAGATCGCGCTCGGCCGGTACTGGCGCGCGAAGCGCAGCGCATCCGCGCCGCGATCGGCGACGACGACGTTGAAGCCGCGCGAGCGCGCGAGGTCGCGCATCACCATCGCATAGCGCGCGTCGTCCTCGACCACCAGCAGCGTCGGGCGCGCGGGGTCGAGCGCGTCGCGGTCGTCGGCAATCGCCTCGGACGGCGCCGCCGCTGCGCCGTCGGTCGCTGCGGCGCGCGTCATCAGCGACGGCGTCACACGCTCGCGCGCCTCGTTGCCGGCATAGTGGAGCGGCAGGTACAGCGTGAAGGTCGAGCCGACGCCGACCGTGCTTTTCAGGCGCAACTCGCCGCCGAGCAGGCCCGCGATCTCGCGGCTGATCGCGAGGCCGAGGCCCGTGCCGCCGTACTTGCGCGAGGTTCCCGCGTCCGCCTGCTGGAACGCCTCGAACACGATGCGCTGCTTGTCGGGCGAGATGCCGATGCCGGTGTCGGCGACCTCGAAGGCGATGACGGTTCCCGCGTGGTCGAGCACCGGATGGCCGGACGTCCAGCCATCCCCGACGACGTGTGCGGACAAGCGCACGCTGCCCCGTTCGGTGAACTTGAGCGCGTTGGAGAGCAGGTTCTTCAGGATCTGCTGCAGGCGCTTGGGATCGCTCGTCATCGAGCGACCCACCTCGCCGGGGAAGTCGACCGAGAAATCCAGCCCGCGGCGATCGGCCTCGTGGCGGAAGGTGCGCTCCATGTTCTCCCGCAGGTGCGAGAAATGGATCTCCTCGCTGTCCACCGTCACCGTGCCCGACTCGATCTTCGACAGGTCGAGGATGTCGCTGATCAGGTGCAGCAGATCGGTGCCGGCCGCATGGATCGTCTTGGCGAACTCGACCTGGCGGCCGGACAGGTTCGCCTCCGGATTCTCGGCGAGCTGCTGTCCGAGGATCAGTATGCTGTTGAGCGGCGTGCGGAGCTCGTGCGACATGTTGGCGAGGAACTCCGACTTGTAGCGCGAGGTGAGCGCGAGCTCGGCCGCCTTCTCCTCGAGCGCGCGCCGCGCCTGCTCGATCTCCTGGTTCTTCTTCTCGACCTCGGCCTTCTGCTCGGCCAGCATCGCCGCCTTGAGCGCGATCTCCTCGTTGGTCTGCTGCAGCTCCTTCTGCTGCGACTGGAGCTCCGCCGCGAGCTGCTGCGACTGCGCGAGCAGGCTCTCGGTGCGCATCGAGGCCTCGATCGTGTTCAGCACGATGCCGATCGAACCGGAGAGCTGCTCGAGGAACGTGCGCCGCGACGTGGTGAACTCGCTGAGCGAGGCCAGCTCGATGACCGCCTTCACCTCATTCTCGAACAGCACCGGCAGCACGATCACGCTGCGCGGCATGAGGCGCAGCAGGCCGGACTGGATCTGCCCGACGCCGGGCGAGACATCCTCGATCAGGATCATCTCGGCCTGCGCGGCACACTGGCCGATCAAGCCCTGACCGAACTCGAGCGTCGCCTCGGAGTCGCTGCCGCCGGGATCGGCATAGCCGGCGAGCTTGCGCAGGCGCGGCCGGTCGTCCTCGTCGTTCTCGACGACGTACATCAGGCCCTGCTGCGCGTTGACCAGCGGCGCGAGTTCGGACAGCAGCATACTGCCCAGCGTGATCAGGTCGCGCTGGCCCTGCATCATGCCGGAGAACTTCGCGAGATTGGTCTTCAGCCAGTCCTGCTCGCGGCTCGACTCGGTGGTCGCGCGCAGCGTGTTGATCATCGCGTTGATGTTGTCCTTGAGATCGGCCACCTCGCCGCGCACGTCGACCTGGATCGAGCGGGTGAGATCGCCCTGCGTCACCGCGGTCGCGACTTCAGCGATCGCGCGCACCTGCGTCGTCAGGTTCGCGGCGAGCTGGTTCACGTTCGCGGTGAGGTCCTTCCAGATGCCGGCGGTACCCGGCACGTTGGCCTGACCGCCGAGGCGGCCTTCGACGCCGACCTCGCGCGCGACCGTCGTCACCTGGTCGGCGAAGATCGCCAGCGTCTCCGTCATGCCATTGATCGTGTCGGCGAGCTCGGCGATCTCGCCCTTCGCTTCCACGGTGAGCTTCTTGTGCAGATCGCCGGTCGCGACCGCGGTCACCACCTTGGCGATGCCGCGCACCTGCGTCGTCAGGTTCGACGCCATCGAGTTGACGTTGTCGGTGAGGTCCTTCCAAGTGCCAGCAACACCCGGCACCTGCGCCTGACCGCCGAGCTTGCCTTCGGTGCCGACTTCGCGGGCCACGCGCGTCACCTCGGCCGCGAAGCTGTTGAGCTGATCCACCATCGTGTTCAGCGTGTTCTTGAGCTCGAGGATCTCGCCGCTGACGTCCACCGCGATCTTGCGCGACAGGTCGCCGCGAGCGACCGAGGTCGCGACTTCGGCGATGTTGCGCACCTGCGTCGTCAGGTTCGACGCCATCGAATTGACGTTGTCGGTGAGGTCCTTCCACGTGCCGGCGACGCCCGGCACCTGCGCCTGGCCGCCGAGCTTGCCTTCCGTGCCGACCTCGCGCGCGACGCGCGTCACCTCGGCCGCGAAGCTGTTGAGCTGATCCACCATCGTGTTGATAGTGTTCTTGAGCTCGAGAATCTCGCCGCGCACGTCCACCGTGATCTTGCGCGACAGGTCGCCCTTCGCGACCGCCGTCGTCACCTCGGCGATGTTGCGCACCTGCGACGTCAGGTTCGACGCCATCGAGTTGACGTTGTCGGTGAGATCCTTCCACGTGCCGGCGACACCCGGCACTTCGGCCTGCCCGCCGAGCTTGCCTTCGGTGCCGACCTCGCGCGCGACGCGCGTCACCTCGGCCGCGAAGCCGTTGAGCTGATCCACCATCGTGTTGATGGTGTTCTTGAGCTCCAGAATCTCGCCGCGCACGTCGACCGTGATCTTGCGCGACAGATCGCCCTTCGCGACCGCCGTCGTCACTTCCGCGATGTTGCGCACCTGCGCGGTCAGGTTCGACGCCATCGCATTGACCGAGTCGGTGAGATCGGCCCAGGTGCCTGCGATGCCAGGCACGACCGCCTGGCCGCCAAGCTTGCCTTCCGTGCCGACTTCGCGCGCGACGCGCGTCACTTCGGCGGCGAAGCCGTTGAGCTGGTCCACCATCGTGTTGATGGTGTTCTTCAATTCCAGGATCTCGCCGCGCACGTCCACCGTGATCTTGCGCGAGAGATCGCCTTTTGCGACCGCCGTCGTCACCTCGGCGATGTTGCGCACCTGCGAAGTCAGGTTCGACGCCATCGAGTTGACGTGATCGGTCAGGTCCTTCCACGTGCCGGCGACGTCGGGCACCTGTGCCTGGCCGCCGAGCTTGCCTTCCGTGCCGACTTCACGCGCGACGCGCGTCACTTCGGCCGCGAAACCGTTCAACTGATCCACCATCGTGTTGATGGTGTCCTTCAATTCCAGGATCTCGCCGCGCACGTCCACCGTGATCTTGCGCGAGAGATCGCCCTTAGCGACCGCGGTCGTCACTTCGGCGATGTTGCGCACCTGCGCGGTCAGGTTCGACGCCATCGCGTTGACCGAGTCGGTGAGGTCCTTCCAGGTGCCGGCGACACCGGGCACGATCGCCTGGCCGCCGAGCTTGCCCTCGGTGCCGACTTCGCGCGCGACGCGCGTCACTTCCGAGGCGAAGCCGCGGAGCTGGTCGACCATCGTGTTGATCGCTTCCTTGAGCTGCAGGATCTCGCCGCGCACGTCCACCGTGATCTTGCGCGAGAGATCGCCGTTCGCGACCGCGATCGTCACCTCCGAGATATTGCGCACCTGCCCGGTCAGGTTCGAGGCCATCTGGTTCACCGAATCGGTGAGGTCCTTCCAGACGCCGGCCACGCCCTTCACTTTCGCCTGGCCGCCGAGCTTGCCCTCCGTGCCGACTTCGCGTGCGACGCGCGTCACCTCGCTCGAGAACTCCGTCATCTGCTCGAGCATGCGGTTGACCAGGGTTGCCGAACGCAGGAACTCGCCCTGCAGCGGGTGTCCATCCGCTTCCAGCGGCACCGAGCGCGTGAGATCGCCTTTCGCGACGCCGGCCATCGCGTCGGTGATCGTCTCGACGGGCCGGATCAGATCGTCGATAAGAGCGTTGACCGAGCGTTCCATGCCGGCCCAGGCGCCCTGGCGATTCGCAGGCGGGAGGCGCTCGCGCGTGCGTCCTTTGCGTCCCACCTGCTCGCCGGCGCGCGCGAGGCCCTCGGCCAGCCGCCGGTTGTGACAGACGATCTCGTTGAACGTTTCGGCGAGCTTGCCCGCGATGCCATCCCAGTGGCTCGGCAGCACGACGGAAAAATCGCCGCTGCTGACTGCGCGCATCGCCCCGAGGAGCGCCTTCAGTGGCTCGATATCCGAACCCGATCTGACGGCGGTATGCGCACGCAGAGACTTCGACGCAGCCACGGCATTGGCCTCCATCGGCCGGCGCATTTCGTCAGCGGGAGGAAAAACCTACCACAGCCAGCGACGAGGGCGTGCGAAGTGCATCATGCGGAATTGTTGAGTCTGCTGAATGACCATGAAAACCAGTAGTCGCAAGCGCGCCGCATGCTTTCGCGAGCGCGTCTGGCCGCCTCGGCTCACGCGCATTTAACGGAAACGCAGCATCCGTCATGGCGCGATAGCGCAAACCGCATCGTTTGCGCATGCGCCGCGCTGCCCGATGTGCCAACGTCGGAATCCCGCACGACGGTCGATGCCATGCCGAATGCCGTCCTTCTCGTCGTTGGCGCACTGGTGCCGGTGCTGGCGCTCACGCTCGCCTTAGCCGCGGGACGCGCGCGCCCGTGCGACGCGCGCAACGATGCCGACGGCTTCACCGAGCCGTCCTCGCCCGCACCGCGCCGCTAGAAGCCGCGCACGTCAACTGCCGTCGAGCAGGCCGTGTCGCCGATGCCACTGCTCGAGCGATTCCATCGCGAAGCGCTCGTGATGCGGGTCGTGCCTGCCGCGCCGCGGCTCGCACCACGACGCCTTGAACGCAAGGCAGATGTGCACGCGCTCGGGCGGTTTCGGCAGCGCTGTATCGATTGCCGACGCGTGCGGATGGACGAGCTCGGGCCATTCCGGATCGTAGAGCCAGAGCGCGCTCCCGCAGCGCTTGCAGAAGTGGCGCCGGCCGGTGCTGGTCCAGCGCTGGCCGTTCTCTTCGATGCGCGCGCGGTACACGCCTACGTGCTGGCGCCCGACGACGGCCAGCGTCTTCTTCCACGCGCCCAGATTGATCGCGTATCCGCCGCCGCCCGCCGTCTTGCGGCAGATCGAGCAATAGCAGCGCTGGTACGGCACTGGCGCGTAGGCTTCGCAGGAAAAGCGCACGCGGCGGCAGTGGCAGGAGCCTTCGATGTGCATGCATCCTCCGATTCACCGGGTCATTCGTCCGGCAGGTAACGCACGCCGATCGCGCGCGCCGCGATGCCGAGGAGCGCAAGCACGATTGCGAACGTCGCGTGCGCGGCTGCCGGGCTTGTCGCCTTCGCGAGCCATCCGATGCCGATCACCGGCAACGCGTTCGCGCCGAAGCAGACGAGCAGATAACTTGAGACGACCTCGGCACGCCGCTCCGGTGGCGCGATCGCGTTGACGATGCCGAGACTCGCACGATAGCCGAGCGCCATCGACGCGCCAGCGGCGGCCGAGGCCGCGATCAGCAACGGCATCGAGCGCATGGCGTCGGCCGCGAGCAGCAGCGCGAGCCCGCCGAGCAGCAAGGCCGAGGCCGCGAACAGCGCAGGGCGGTTCGAGAGCATGCGCGTCGCGACGATCGTGATTGCGCCCGCCGCGAAGAACAGCGCGACGATACCGCCGATCGCAACCGCATCGGTTTCGTGCAGCCGCTCGGAAAGCAATCCGGGCGCGAGCGCCGCGTAGAAGCCGCCCAGCGCAAACGCGGTGAACGCGATCGCCGCCGGCGCCACAAACGCCAGGCGAATGCCGCGCGGCACGCCGACACGCGGGCGCAGCGACGGTGCGCGCGTTGCGCGTCCTGGACCGTGCGTCGTCTCGGGCGCTCGCGCAAGCAGCGCCATCACGACGACGAGAACGCAGATGAACAGCGCGAACGGAAGCCTGAGCGGCCACGGCGCCAATCGCGCGAGCACACCCGCTCCGATCGCGCCGAGCGCGAGACCGAGAAGATTGCCCGCGCTCGCAAACGCGGCCGCGCGCACACGATCGCCGCTCGGCTCCAGCTCGGCGAGCCACGCCGTCAGTGCGCTCGCGCCGAGGCCGGCGCCGAGGCCGTTGAGTACGCGCGCGACGAAAAGCCACCACGTCGCGGTCGCGGCGAGGAAGCATGCCGCGCTCACGATCGTGATCGCGAGCGCAACCAGCACGACGGGCCGCCGGCCGATCTCGTCGGCGAGCCGTCCGAGGAAGAACAGCACAGCGAGATTTCCGACCACGTAGATCGCATAGATCTCGGTGACGACGAGCTCGTCGAATCCGAACGCGCGCTCGTAGATCGGGTACAGCGGCGTCAGCAGCGTGCTGCCGACGTACAGCACCGCGATTCCGCCGGCGGCGGCCCAAATCCAGCGCGCGTTGGCGGTTCGGGAGAAGTGTTCCATGGCGATGCGCCCGCGCCTGCCGCGCGGCGTCAGTCGATTGCATCGTTCCGCTGTGGAATCGCGCCTTAATCGGACGGGCTCGAGCAGGCTGAGCCGCGCTGCAGCATGACAAGTGGTCCGCAGCGCTGTACATCGCCATCGCGCGGCCTGTGCGACGGGTCGCCGTCATCGCTCCTCTCACCTGTTCGACAACCGCCGTTTGGAGACGCTCATGTCCGAAGTCAGCGCGTTCTGGTCGAAGTGGTCGCCGGCCCTCCTCAGCATCCTGCGCATCATCGTCGCGTTCCTCTTCATGGAGCACGGCGCGATGAAGCTATTCGGCTATCCCGGCGCGGGCGATCACACCGTGGAGCTGATGTCGCTGCTGGGGCTCGCCGGCGTGCTCGAATTCTTCGGCGGCCTCCTGATCCTGCTCGGCCTCTTCACTAGGCCGACCGCATTCATTCTCTCCGGCGAGATGGCGTTCGCGTATTTCATGGCGCACGCGCCGGCCGGCTTCTGGCCGGTGCTCAATCAGGGCGAAGCTGCCGTGTTCTACTGCTTTGCATTCCTCTACTTTTCGGCAGCGGGCGGCGGCCCCTGGAGTCTCGACCGCGTGTTGCGCAAGGTGTAGCGCCGCGGTTCAGGCTTCGAACCCGTCCGCGAAGACCACGTCGCGCTGGATCTCGACGGCGCCGGCATCGCAACGCGCCTGGCCGTCGCCTTCACCGTCGACCGGTCGCGGAAGCCCCCGCTGATCGACTTCGGGACACGCACCCGCCTCACCGTGGTCGATCGCTGCCGGACCCGGCAGGTGCGTGCGCGTGAAGCCGCCGTTGTCGGTGAGCGGGCCGAGTCCGGGATCGACGTCGAGCTGATCCGACGCTTGCGCGTCGAAAATGCAGCGCGCGCTGTCGCCAATGATGTTGCCGCCGCCGACCGATGTCGCTCGGTCGCAGTCGTCGGCCGTGAAGCCGGGGCCGTTGCCGTAAATGATCGAGTTGCTGATGAACGTGAACCCGAATCCGCCGTGCACGTCCTGGATGCCACCGACATTCGTGAAGCTCTGCGCGGGCCCGTTGCCCGTGACCGTGCTGTTCACCAGCGTGAGGTGCGAGCCGCCGTCGTTGAGGATCGCGCCGGGATTGCCGCGGTTGCCGCTGATCGTGACGTTCTCGAGCAACGTGTCGGCCTGCAGATTGAGCAGCAGCGCGCCGGCGAAGCGAGCTTCGTTGTCGCTGACGAGGCTGCGCCGGAGCGTCACCGGTGCGTAATCCGCTTCGATTGCTCCGGCCCAGTCGGCACGATTGCCGCTGATCTCGCTGTCGTCGAGCACGATGCAGGCGCCGGTATCGACGCCGCCCTCTTCGTAGACTCGCACTGCGGCGATGGCCGACGCCGAGCCGGTCTCGTCGGTGTCGCGATTGTCGAGGATGCGCACGCGACTGCCTTCGACGCAGCCTTGGCTTTCGATCGCGACGCCGCCGAAGGACAGCATCATGCGGTTGTCGCGAATGGCGACGTCGTCGAGCTGCACGTGCACGCTCACGCCCACGCGAAGGCCTGCGCCGCCGGCACCGAGACCGGTGTGCTGCAGGAAGCCGTTCTGCAGTGTCAGGTGCTCCAGGCGAACACTGCGCGATGCCGCGCCAGGTAGGATTTCGATGACACGATCCAGCGCGCCGCCGTCGATGCGCGTCAGGTCTGCGCCGGCGCCGCGCAGCACGAGATCGTCGGCGATGTCGAGGTCGCCCGTCGCGGCGCCGTGTTCGCCGGTGCCGAAAATCGTCAGCGCGAACACGCCGGCCGGAAGCTCGATCGTGTCCTCGCCGGCGAGCGCGTTGCTCTCCTGGATCGCACTGCGCAGGCTGCACTGCCCACTCGTGTTGGCGCAAAGACCGTCGCCCGGATTTGCGTCCACACTGTCGAGGACGGTATCGACGGAAAATGTGGCGGCGTGCAGACGCGCGGACAAAACGAATACGGCCGCGGCAAGACGCGCGAAGCATCGGCGGTGCACAGCGGAGCCCTCCCCAGGAGCTGGCCGGCGGAAGATACACGTCAGCGCGCACGGGCTCATCGAACCGCTGGGTGTTTTCCCGCATCGGCGGCGGCGCGCGGCGCCACGGGTGACGGAGCAACATCCGAACGACGCACGCGCTTGCGGCCGGCATGCCCCGCACTTATGCTGCCGCGGCCCACTGCGATGCGGGGAATCGCGGGCGCAGCAGATCGCGTGGGAGCCGCGGCGGCGCGGTCCGCCGGCAATCTCCACGCAAAGGGGGAGGCCATGTATCGGACGACTCTTCGCGCCGCGCTCACGCGACGTCATTCCGCTCGCCGGCTCGCAGTCGCGATCGCCGTCGCGATTCCCGCACAAGCGAGCGCCCAGCCCGTCGAATTCCATGTCTCGTTCGATGCATCCGCGAACGTGCTGACCGGCGCCGAGCGCGCCGGGATCGAATCGCACGTGCAGGCCGCGGGCCAGCACTGGATGAACGTCATCGCCGTTCCGGACGCGCGCTTCATCGAAATCGAAATCGCGATCGCCGACATTCCCACTGCGAACGGCGGCAGCCTGATCGCGGCGTACATCGGCCAGATCGGCGGGCGCGACGCGTACGAGCAGGGTGTCACGCACGAGCTTCGCGTCGGCGATGACCCGAACGGCGCCGATCCCGACGCGCGCATCACCATCGGGCTCGACTACCTGCGCAACGAGCTCTGGTTCGATCCCGATCCGATGGCGCGCACCGCGCCGGTGCCCGCCAACCGCACCGACGCAATGAGCACGCTGCTGCACGAATTCGGGCATATTCTCGCGTACAACGGCTGGGCCGACCTCGTCACCGGCGAGCCGAATCCCGACTACTGGTCGGTCTTCGACAGCTGGTTCGCGCCCGGCGTGTCGCCGACGTTCAACGGCCCAGCCGCCGTCACCGCATGGGGCGTGCCGCCGGAGCTCACGGTCGGCAACATCTTTCATTGGGCCAACGGCGACGTGATCGCCGACGCGCGCTGCGAAACCGGCACGGCCGCATGGCACTTCGGCACACCTTCACCGCGCGCGTGCAGCGCGCCGCCGTCGGGGGATCGCCCGCGCGACGTCGAAGGACAGCCCGGGCTGGTCGATCAGCTCATGAACGGCGTCGTGTTCTATCGCGGCACGCGCTACTACATCTCGCCGCTCGACGTCGGCGTGCTCATCGACGTGGGACTCATCGCGGACGGCATCTTCGCCGACGGTTTCGAATAACCGCAGCGTTTCGCTATCGTCTTACGCACACGCGCGCCAGCGCGCCGCGTACCTGCCATGCCGCGCCGCCGAGCCACGCGAGAATCGTCGCAATCAGGATCTTCTGCGTCAGGCCGGCCGGGCCGGGGTGCAGCAGCACGTGTACCCACAGCAGGACGAATGCCGCGATTGCAAGCGCGAGGCGCGCGACGCGCCCGCGCTCAAAGGTCGCGTCGCGCAGCCAACGGAACGACTGCAGCAGCATCGCGACCGTGACGGCGAGGAAGGTCGTCTGCGCCGCGACACCGTGCACGAAGCGCGCGAGCGGCGCATGCGCCGTGCCGTCGGTCGCCATCACCTCGCTCGCCGCGACGGGGCCGAGCGCGATGCCGGCAAGGATGAAAAGCAGCAGCGGCGCCGCGCTCCGGCGCGCGGGATCGCTCGCGTGGTACGCGCTGCAGCCGAGCGCGACGAGGCCCGCCGCAAGCACGTAATAGACGAAGCGCACCAGCGCGCCGTAGTCGCCGGTGAGATAGAGGCTGAGCTGCGCGCGCAGCGGATCGAGATCGGGCCGCAGGAACTGCACCGCGCCGCAGACGATCGCGAACAGGACGACCGATGCGAACGCAAAAACCGCAAGCGCGTAAGCGGCAGTATCCGACGGCGGCAGCCAGGGTGTGCCAGTCCGGCGATCCACCGGTTCCCGCTCAGCGCACGTGACGCGCGACGACGTCCACCAGCACGCAGCCCGGACGATCGACCGCGAGCTTCTGCTTCAACGCGTCGTCGACGTCGCTCGCCGCGACGACCAGGTAGCTCTCGCCCGCGACCATGCCCTCGCCGCCCGGCGGCGCGACCGCGTAGCACGCGCCCTGCTCCGTCTGCACGATGACGAACGTCGAGCGGCGATCGCCGGGCTCGCCTTCCTCGACAGGCTCGGCTTCCGTCACCGTGATCGTCGTCGGCGCGTCGGACGTGTCGCCCGGTCTGGATTCATCGGCCGCCGCCGCTGCGGCCGGAGCCGCGCACGCCAGCAACGCAAATAGGGGAAAGCGGATGCGGATCATGGCGGCGGCTCCGGGAGGGGTGGGCGATCTTAGCGTGAGGGCCGGCATATAACGAACCCAGGTGATCTCGGCCTTCGCCAAGCCAACCGAACGCCACCAGACGACGCGCCTCGATCACCGGATTCGTGCAAGCGGTACACGGTGAGCTGAAGCGCACCCTGTGCGCCTGTATGCCAACCCAATAGGGTGGGCCTTGGCCCACCGCTCGTCGCCATCGTCAAATTCGCACGCCTCGCATGCGCGATTCCCGGTTGCCTGCGCGTGCCACGCGGTCCATGCTCCGCCGCATGCCGAGCTATCGACGCATTCGGATCCCCGGCGGAACTTGTTTCTTCACCATCTCCATCGCCGACCGCACATCGAGTCTGCTCACCAAGGCATCTCGCACATCTGCGCCATGCATTTAGGATCGCGCATCGCGCCAGACCGTTCACGACCAACGCGATCGTCATCCTGCCGGACCACATCCACGCAATATGGACGCTTCCACCCGGCGATGTCGACTACGCGACACCTGGTCGCATATCAAGGCGATGTTCTCGCGTGCATTGTCCGTACGTGATCACGTCGGCGCGTCACGCGCACGCAAGCGCGAACGCGGAATCTGGCAGCGACGATATTGGGCGAGAGCGATCGTCGACGAAAGAGATTTCGCGGCGCACGTTGACTACGTGCATATCAATCCGGTGAAGCATGGGCTGGTGGAGCGAGCATCGGACTGGCCGTGGTCCAGCTTCGCGCGCTACGCAAGGGAAGGTTTGTTGACGAGCGACCGGGCGGCCGGTCCCGACGATCCGGTGACAGGGTACGAGTGACGCCGCAAGTCATAGGGTGGGCCGTGGCACCGAGGCGTGTCATCACAAAAAATAATGCGGTGGGCTGAAGCCCACCCTATGTTTTGCTACTACGGCGTGCGGTCCTTACCCACACTTGGAATACCCACAATTCAAGCAAGTAGCACACCCATCCATCATGACGACCGCGTTCGTGTTGCACTTGCTGCACATGGTCGCGCCGGGCGGGAAGGCAGCGGCTTCGGTGGATTCCCTGCGGGAGGTTTCAGCACCGGCGCCGGCGATGTCGCCGGAGAAGGCGCTGGATCCCTGCTCTTGAGGGGATGACGCCCCGGCTACGCTTGCGGCGTCATTTTTTTTTAGGCGGCCCTCGTAGGCCGCGCGCTTCTCGGCGATGAGGGCGCGTTGCTCGGGCGAGAGCTCGGGATCGTGCAGGAGCCCGATCGACTTGAGGTGCTGCTCGACGATGGCGCCGAGCTCGGCGACGATCGAGGGCATGTAGACGCCGCCGGCCTTGAAGTAGCCGCCGCGCGGGTCGAACACGGCCTTGAGCTCCTCGACGAGGAAGGTGACGTCGCCGCCCTTCCGGAACACCGCGCTCATGATGCGCGTCAGAGCCACGATCCACTGGAAGTGGTCCATGTTCTTCGAGTTGATGAAGATCTCGAAGGGACGGCGCAGCTCGTACTCGGTGCCGGCGTTGAGCACGATGTCGTTGATCGTGACGTAGAGCGCGTGCTCGAAGAGCGGGCTCTTGATCTTGTAGGTGGCGCCGATCAGCACCTCGGGGCGCTCGACCTTCTCGTGCATCTGGATGACTTCGGCGGTCGGCACCGCCGGCGCGCTGTCGGGCGCGTCCTCGGGCGGCACGACTTTCACCTTGTCTTCCGGCTTGACGACGCTGTAGCCCTTGATCTTCTTGCTGATCTTCATGGCCATGTGGCTTGCTCCTTCCATTCATGCTGCGAGCAGCGGGCCGCCGCGCCGCACGGGTGCGGCACGGAACGGCCTCTGCGAAACGTGTGGATCACCTTCTGCGGGCGGCTTTCCTGGCAGGGCCTTTCCTTGCCGGCGCTTTCCTGGCAGGCGCTTTCCGGGCGGGCGATTTCCGCGCCGGGGCCTTCTTCGCGGGCGCCTTCCTGGCAGGTGCCTTCTTCGCGGCGGCCTTCTTGCGTGCCTTGGCGGCCACCTCGGCGGCGCTCGTGCGCGCCATGTCGGCGCGGTGCGCCCGCTGGTAGGTCTGGATGTCCTTGAACGTGCCGTCGGCATTGCGCACGGCGTAAAGCTTCTTGCCGGCGCTGGAGTACATCGTGTTGCGTCTCGTCGCCATGATGCTTCTCCCGCGGCGTTCAGGGATCTCGCCGCCGGCCGACGCCGCGGCCGGCCGGTGGCGCCTTGTCGTTACCTGCGACGCGCGCCCTTGCGCGCGGCCTTTCTCGCGGTCTTGCGGGCGCCCTTCCGCGCGGCGGCCTTGCGCGCGACCTTGCGCGTCGCCTTCTTCGCGCTGCGCTTCATCGCGCCCTTGCGCGCGGCGGCCTTGCGGGACGCCTTCCTCGCCACCTTCCTCACGGCCTTCTTCGCCGGCTTCGCCTTGCGGGCGGCCTTCTTCGCAACCTTCTTCGCAGCCTTCTTCGCCGTCTTCTTCGCGGCCTTCCTGGCGGCGGGCTTCTTCACCGCCTTCCTGGCCTTGGCGACGACGGTGCGCACGGTGCGCGCGGCCTGCTTCCTCGCCTTGGCGGCCTTCTTCGCGACCTTCTTCGCCGTGTTCTCGACGGCGGCCTTGGTATCGGACGCGGCGGTGCCGACCGAGCTGACGACGGCGCTGGCGGCGTCGGCCACCGCTCCGCCGATTTGCGCCGCGCCTTCCTTCATGTTCTCGAACGATTCGCCGAAACTGCCTTGGTTCTGCATGGTAGGTTCCCCTCTCCGTTTGGCTGGCCTTGTCTGGATGATCCGGGCTCGAGAGATGACACTTCACGCGAGTCGATGGCGGCGCGGCCCGGTGCAGCGAAAGACGCCGCGCGCCATGGGCTAAGCATACTCAGAATTTGCCGTAGTAGCCTTCTTTCAGCGCGTCGAAAAGGTTCGCCGCGGTGTGCGTCTCGCCGTCGTACTCGATCTCTTCGTTGCCTTTGACTTCCACCACGGAACCGTCCTCGAGCTCGAAGCGGTAGGTGGTGTTCTCCAGATCATGCTCCTTGACCAGCACGCCCTGGAAGGCGGCGGGATTGAAGCGGAACGTCGTGCAGCCCTTGAGGCCCTGGCGCCAGGCGTAGCGGTAGATGTCCTTGAAGTCCTCGTAGGGGTAGTCGGTGGGCACGTTCGCCGTTTTCGAGATCGACGAATCGACCCATTTCTGCGCCGCGGCCTGGATGTCGACGTGCTCGACCGGGCTGATGTCGTCGGCCGAGACGAAGTAGTCCGGGAGCTTCTCGTCCGGCTGGTCCGAGAATGGCATGGCCTTGCCGTTGATCAGCTCGCGGTAGGCGAGCAGCTCGTAGCTGAACACCTCGACCTTCTCCTTGGTCTTCCGGCCCTCGCGGATCACGTTGCGGCTGTAGTGGTGCGCGAAGGACGGCTCGATGCCGTTCGAGGCGTTGTTCGCGAGCGACAGCGAGATCGTGCCGGTGGGCGCGATCGAGCTGTGGTGCGTGAAGCGCGCGCCGGTCTCGGCGAGCTCGGCGACGAGCTCGGGCGCGACCTCGGCGATGCGCTGCATGTAGCGGCTGTACTTCGCGTGCAGGATGCGGCCCGGCACCTTGTCGCCGACCTTGTAGCCGTCGGCGGCCATCTCCGGGCGCTTCCTCAGCATCTCGCCGGTCACCTCGAACTCCTGCGTCATGATCGGCGCGGGGCCTTTTTCCTTGGCGAGCGAGAGTGCGACTTCCCAGCCGGCGAGCGCCATCTCGCGCGCGACGTCCTCGGTGAACGCGCAGGCGTCGGGCGCGCCGTACTTCATCTTCAGCATCGTCAACGTGGAGCCGAGGCCCAGGAAGCCCATGCCGTGGCGGCGCTTGGACATGATCTCGGCGCGCTGCTGGGCGAGCGGCAGCCCGTTGATCTCGACCACGTTGTCGAGCATGCGCGTGAAGACGCGCACGACCTCGCGGTACTCGTCCCAGTCGAACCGCGCCTTCGGGCCGAACGGGTCGCGCACGAACGTCGTGAGATTCACCGAGCCGAGCAGGCACGAGCCGTAGGGAGGCAGCGGCTGCTCGCCGCAATTGTGCGCGTGCAAGCCATTGGCATCGAAGGTGTTGATGCCGGGCACCTGGACGTCATAGACGTCCTCGACGCCATCCGGAACGATCGACGCGACCGTCGCGACATAGCGTGAACGATTGAGCACGCGCCGGTAGCCGCCGAGCGCATGGCGCAGACGGGTGGCCTTGTCGCTGTCCGCGAAGCCGATTCCGTCCGCAAAGAGCCTCAACGCCTCTCCCGAAATGACGAGCTCATGCTGCGCCCGGGTGGCGTAGGGCTTCGATCCGTCGTGGCCATCCGGCAGAACCGCCGTACCCGCCGGGCGCCGATCGCGGTAAATGCGCGAAGGGATGCCGAGCCGAAGCAGCATGCGCTGCACGGCCTCGAGCCGCGGCAGATTCGATTGTGCGAGACGAACCGAGAAGCCCTTGGCTCGGCTGCCTTGCACGGAACCATCGGCATCAAAAAAGCCGCGCAGGAATCCGCGATAAGCGGCGCTCGATGCCTGCTCCAGCGCGGGAGTAATCGTCTTGTCGCCGGCTGTCATCCCGACGGAGAACGCGAGGTCGCGCAACGCTGCGGACTTGAGTCGCCATTCGCCGCGACCCGTGACTTCGGACCAGCCCTGGAAGTCCGCGCGATGCGGAAGCGTTTTCGCGCACCGCAGGGCCTCGTCCATGAGCGCGAACGTGCCGCCGCTCGGAACGCCGTTCACGACCGCGGCGCCGGCCCACACCGAAAGGACGGCGGCGTCGCGCTTCAACGTGCCATCCCCGACCAAAAGGCCGAGCAGGTACCCCTCTTCGCGAGTGAGCGCGCCGTTCCACTCGGGATTGGCGCGGTGGTCGTTCAGAAGCACACGATCACCGGGAGCGAGATCGCCCGCCGCGCACCATTCCGTCGCGACGTTCCAGCGCGTCAGGCGCGCGACGCGGCGCACGCGATGATCGGCCGTCAGGCGAAGGCGGTAGCCCTCCTCGGTCTGCAGCGCGACGACGGGCTTGGTGGCCGTGCGGAAGAAGCCCTCTGCGCCGCTTCGATGGTCGACGCCGTCGACGCGCGCCTCGAACGGGCGCCCGAGCAACTGGCTCACCTGGCGCGGACCTTCGCTCGTCTGCACCCAGGTATCCGCCGTGACGCACGGATTGGTCGCGCGGATGTTCTCGCACCACCAGTTGTTGTTCATCTCGTTGACGCGGTCGATCAGGATGAAGCCCGGCTCGGCGTAGTCGTACGTCGAGACCATGATCATGTCCCAGAGGTGCCGCGCGCGGATGTGGCCGTAGACCTTGCACGCGACGAGGCCGTCGTCGCGGACGATGTAGTTGCGGTGCGCGGGCCATTCGCGCCAGACGACCTTGGTCTCGTCGCCGAGGTCGATCTCGTCCTTTTCCTTGACGTGGATCGGGAAGATGAGCGGCCAGTCGCTGTCCTTTTCTACCGCGTCCATGAACCCGTCGGTGATGAGCAGCGACAGGTTGAACTGGCGCAAGCGCCCGTCCTCGCGTTTGGCGCGGATGAATTCCTTGACGTCCGGGTGGCTCACGTCGAAGGTGCCCATCTGTGCGCCGCGGCGGCCGCCGGCCGAGGACACGGTGAAGCACATCTTGTCGTAGATGTCCATGAACGACAGCGGGCCCGACGTGTATGCACCCGCACCCGACACGTACGCGCCTCGCGGCCGCAGCGTCGAGAATTCATAGCCGATGCCGCAGCCGGCCTTCAGCGTGAGACCGGCCTCGTGCACCTTGTCCAGGATGTTGTCCATCGAGTCGTCGATCGTGCCGGACACCGTGCAGTTGATCGTCGACGTCTTCGGCTTGTGCTCCTGCGCGCCCGCGTTGGACGTGATGCGCCCGGCCGGGATCGCGCCCCGGCGCAGCGCCCACAGGAACCGCTCGTACCAGTACTTCTGCTTCTCGGGCGTCGCCTCGACGTCGGCGAGCGCCTTCGCGACGCGCTGGTAGGTGTGATCGATCGTCAGGTCGACGGGCTCGCCCTGCTTGGTCTTCAGGCGGTACTTCTTGTCCCAGATGTCGTACGACGCCGGCTGCAGCGGAATTTCCGCCGCGCCGCGCGCGATCTTTTCAAGGCGCACTGTGCTCATCTTCTTTTTCGCCTCCCGCCGCGGTGTCCTTCCCGGACGCCGCGTCTCTGGTCACCACCCGTCCCTCGTCCGTTTTCGTGCGGAAAAAGGGCACCCCGCGCCGTCCGGCGAGCCGGTCCTGGCGCATTCCATTCAAGCGATCTTTAGCCTCATCGCGGGTCTTCAACCGCCCCGGATCGACATCGGGGAGCGGCGCCCCTGTTGCACCGCGGACCCAATGGCTTGTCTACATTTTGATCACAAACCACAACATCTTGTGGCTGCCGCGAGCGTGTAACCTACGCCCGATTTCCGGCGAAGTAAAGCGTTTCAAAGACGGAGCCCGCCAGGGCGCGCGCAGGCTTGAAAGAAGCCGCAAATACCGCAAGCCTTCCGCCTCGCCGGCCGAAACCGGACGCGCTTTCCGCGGTCTCTACCGCGCCCGCCCCGAATGCCGCACAGGACGACACGCATGTTCGCAGACCGTTTTCGCCCCTACGTCACCGCCGCCGTGCTGCTCGCCCTGCTCGGCTTCGCGCTCTCGGCGAACACCGCGCTGCCTCCGGCTGTGGACGGCCAAGCTCTGCCCTCGCTGGCGCCGATGCTCGAGCGCGTGACGCCGACGGTCGTCAACATCAATTCGAAGACGCGCGTGCGCGTGCGCGATCCGTTCTTCGACGATCCGATGTTCCGGCGCTTCTTCGGCATCCCGAACGGACCGCGCGAGCGCGTGCAGCAGTCGCTGGGCTCCGGCGTCATCGTCGACGCGTCGAAGGGCTACGTGCTGACGAACAACCACGTGGTCGAAGGCGCGGACGACATTTCGGTCACGGTCGCCGATGGCCGCACGTTCAAGGCGAAGGTGCTCGGCACCGATCCCGATTCCGACCTCGCCGTCCTGCAGATTCCGGCCGAGCACCTGACGGCGCTGCCGGTGGCCGATTCCTCGAAGCTGCGCGTCGGGGATTTCGTCGTGGCGGTCGGCGAGCCGTTCGGCCTCGGCCAGACGGTGACGTCGGGCATCGTGTCGGCGCTCGGCCGCTCGGGCCTCGGCGGATCGGGCGTGCAGAACTTCATCCAGACCGACGCCTCGATCAATCCGGGCAACTCCGGGGGCCCGCTGGTGAACCTGCGCGGCGAGCTGGTCGGCATCAACTCGATGATCTTCTCGCCGTCCGGCGGCAACGTCGGCATCGGCTTCGCGATTCCATCGAATCTCGCCATGGACGTCATGCGCCAGCTGATCCAGTTCGGCGAAGTCAAGCGCGGCGCGCTCGGCGTGGACACGCAGGACGTGACGCCCGAGCTCGCGCACATGCTCGGCCTCGGCGACCTCACGCACGGCGCCGTGGTCACGCGCGTGCGCGCCGGCTCGCCCGCGGAAGCGGCGGGCCTCAAGCCCGGCGACGTCATCGTGTCGCTGGACGGCCGGCCGGTCGCGAGCGACCAGGAGCTGCACAACCTCGAAGGCCTCAGCGCGGCCGGCAGCACCGTGCGCGTCGGCATCGTGCGCGATGGCAGGTCGATGACCGTGAGCACCGCACTGAAGGTGCAGGAGCGCCGCTCGGTGAAAGGCGACTCGCTCGACGCGCGCCTCGCCGGCGTCACGTTCGCCGATTCCAGCGACAGCCTGCGCCGGCGCGGCATCACCGGCGTCACGGTGACACGCATCGCCGATTCGAGCCGCGCCTTCCAGAGCGGGCTGCGCAACGGTGACGTCGTGGTCGCGGTCAACCAGCGTGACATCGACGACGCGGACGACTTCGAGCGCATCCTCAGGACGCGGCCGCGGCAGCTCCTGTTCACGGTCGTTCGCGGCGACCAGGCCTTCTTCCTGCGCGTTCAGTAAGCCGGTTCCGAACGCCGCGGCGGGGGTTGCCGCCGCGGCCTTTTGCGCATGTGCGCGATGCCCGCGCACGGGCCCTGCCTGCGTGCTAATGTGGCCGCCGGTCTGCCCGAAACCGCCGAATCCGTCATGCACCGACGTTCCGTTTCCGTCGTTCAGCTTCTCGCCTTGATCCTGCTGCTCTCGGCGGCCGTGACCGCCTCCGCCGAAGACGAACTGCTCTGGCGCGGCGATCACGCGACTGCCCGCGCGATCATGGAAGAGCTCTCCAAACAGTACGCCAAGGAGAAGAAAGGCAAGATCACGCTGCAGCCGTTCTCGACGATCTCCGGCCTCGACGCCGTCGCGCAGGGCACCGCCGACATCGCCGGGAGTGCGCGCGGCCGGTACGACAAGCGGCCCCAGGAAGCTGGCATCAACTTCGTTCCCGTCGCGCTCGACGCAGCGGTCATGATCACGTATCCGAAGAATCCGGTGCAGTCGCTGACGCTGCGGCAGGTCTACGATCTCTACTACGGGCGCATCACGAACTGGTCGGCGCTCGGCGGCGAGCCGAAGGACGTCAATCTCTACGGCATCGCGGCGCCGCTCGACGGTGTCGAGTTCAGTGTGCGCGATCTCGTGTTCCGCAACGGCGACCAGCGCGTGGCCGCGCCGCGGCTCTATCTCAACACGACCAAGCTCGAGGAAGGCGTCTCGATCGATCCCGCCGGCCTCGGCCTTTCGACGCTGGCCAGCATCCACGGCAACGCCCGCGTCAAGGCGCTCGCCATCGAAGGCATCCGCGCGACGCCGCAGACGATCGCCGACGGCAGCTATCCGCTGTACATCACGCTCTATCTCGCGGCGAAGGCCGATTCACCCAAGCAGGCGGCGATCGACCGCTTCCTCGCATTCCTGGAATCCGATGCCGCGAAGGCGATCCTGCGCAAGCACGATCTCGTGCCGTACAGCGATGCCACCGACGCGCAGGCGCGCGCCGCCGCGCGGATGGCGTTCATCGACGCGCACCTCGGCCGCGAGCCAGGAACGACGACCGCCGTCGCGGCAGCGACGCCGGCGCCGACGCCGACGCCGGTGTCCGCTCCGCGCGCGACGCTCGAATCGAAGACGCGCATCGCGCCGACGGCGGCAACCACTGAAGCCGCGCGCGCCAATCTCGCGCGCGCCGAAGCCGCGGCTGCCGAGAAGAAGGCCGCCGAAGCGGCGGCAAGGAACGAGACGAAGCCCGCCGAGGCGACGGTCGCCGAGGCTGCGCCCGCCGAGACGAAGACCGTCGCGAAGACCGAGCCCGCCGCGGCGAAGACGGTCGCGAAAGTCGAGGCGAAGCCCAAGACCGAGAAGAAGCCCGCCGCGAAGAAGCCGGCGAAGAAGGCCGTCGCCAAGGCCGACAAGCCGGCGGCCGAAGCGGCCAAGCCGGTGAGCTTCGGCAACGTCGCCGCCGACGCGAAGACCGCGCAGAAACCCGCGTCGTTCGGGGACGTCGACGCCGGCGCGAGCACGTCGGGCTCGCAGCAGAACTAGCGCTGCACTCGGTGTCCGTCCTCGCGATCTCGCTCGACCTCGACGATACCCTGTGGCCGGTCGATCCGGCCATCCGCAATGCCGAGGAGCGCCTTGACGAATGGCTGCGCGAGCGTCATCCCGCCGTCGCCGCGGCTTGGCCGATTCCGGCTCTGCGCGAGCTGCGTGATGCGATATCGCGCGAGCGGCCGGACCTCGCGCACGATTTCACCGCGCAGCGCCTGCTGACGCTGGAGCGCGCGTTCGCCGCCTGCGGCCTCGGCGCCGAGCACATCGATGCGGCGTTCGAGGTCTACTACGCCGCACGCAACGCCGTCGAGTGCTATCCGGACACGCTGCCGGCACTGGCCGCGCTTGCCGCGCGCGTGCCGCTCGTCAGCATCTCCAACGGCAACGCCGACCTCGAGCGCATCGGCCTCAGGCACCATTTCCGCCACTGCATCTCGGCACGCGAAACCGGCTGCGCCAAGCCCGACCCGCGTATCTTCGCGGCGGCCTGCGAGCGGCTCGGCGTCGCGCCGGCGCAAGTGCTGCACGTCGGCGACCATCCGCTGCTCGACGTCGGCGGCGCGCGCGATGCCGGCTTTCGCACGGCGTGGTTGAATCGCGCCGGCCTCACGTGGTCCCATGGACGCCGGCCGGATTTCGAAGTGCGCGATCTGAACGAGCTCGCCGAACGGCTGTTCGCGCTCGCCGCCTGAGCGCGGCCGCGCTTTCTCCAGGAGACGCTTCATGCTGGCATGGATCGACGCCGCGGACGCGGCGTGCGCGACGCCGCTGGTCGCGGTGGACAAGGACAATCTCGGCGCCGTCTGTGCGTCGTTCGGCGCGGACGTGCTGCCCTGGTGCCGCGCGAACGCGTTCGCCGGCGAACCCGGCCGCTTCGTGCTCGTGCCGGGTGCGGGCGGCGAAGCGTCGGCCGTGCTCGCCGGCTGCGACCGGCACGACCCGGTGTTCGGCCTTTCCTGGCTGCCGCTGCGCCTGCCCGAGGGCGAATACGCGCTCGACAAGCGCGGGATCGCGCTCGACGAAGCTCAAGTTGCGCTCGGCTGGGCGCTCGGCGCGTATCAGTTCGATCGCTATCGCGAGCCGCGGCGCAGGCCGGCGCGGCTGGCCGTCGGCAAAGCCGCCGCCGAGGCGGTGCGACCGCTGGCCGAGGCCGTCTATCAGGTCCGGACGCTGGTCAACACGCCGACCGAGGACATGGGCCCCGCCGAGCTCGCGGCCGAAGTGCGCGCGCTCGCCGAGCGCCACGGCGCGACGTACCGCGAATGGGTCGGCGATGAGCTGCTGGCCGCGAATTTCCCCGCCATCCACGCCGTCGGCCGCGCCAGCCACCGCGCGCCGCGTCTCGTGACGCTCTCGCACGGCGCCGCCGATGCGCCACACCTCGTGCTGATCGGCAAGGGCGTCTGCTTCGACAGCGGCGGGCTGGACATCAAGCCCACGGACGGCATGCGCTGGATGAAGAAGGACATGGGCGGCGCGGCGCACGCGATCGCGCTCGCGGCGCTGGTGCTGCACGCGAAGCTGCCCGTGCGCCTGACGCTGCTGGTGCCCGCCGTCGAGAACGCGATCGCCGGCAACGCGTACCGGCCTGGTGAAGTCATCCGGACGCGCAGCGGGCGCACGGTGGAAGTGGACAATACCGACGCCGAGGGCCGCCTCGTGCTTTGCGACGCGATCACGTTCGCCGCCGCGCAGAAACCGGACCTGATCCTCGACTTCGCGACGCTGACCGGCGCCGCGCGCGTCGCGCTCGGACCCGACCTGCCCGCGCTCTTCGCCAACCGCGACGACATCGCCGACGCGCTGCTCGCCGCCTCGCGCGAGACGCACGATCCGCTGTGGCGCCTGCCGCTCTGGCGGCCCTATCTCGCCATGCTCGATTCGAGCGTCGCCGATATCGCCAACTCGGGCGCCTCGCGCCATGCCGGCGCCATCACGGCCGCGCTCTACCTCGAGCGCTTCGTGCCCGACGCGCAGGCCTGGTGCCACCTCGACGTGTACGCGTGGAACGACGGCGACAAGCCCGGCAGGCCGCGTGGCGGCGAGGCGCAGGGACTGCGGGCGTATTTCGAGTTTCTGAAACGGCGTTACGCCGCGCGCTAATCCTCGCCGGCGTCGGCGCGAAGCGCTTCGATCTCGGCGTCCGAGCGTGGGTTGGCGACCATTGCGATGTGTGCGCTGCGGCCGTCGCCGTCGGGGAAGATCGTCTCCACGTCGGCGCGCTGGCCCGGCGCGAGCTTCACGTCCGGCGAGGCGCGCAGGTATTCCCGCCCCTCGGCGACTTCGTACAGGCCGACGCTGACCGGAATCACGGATGCCCGCCGCACGACCGTCGGCTCGTCGGCGAGGATGCGGAACCGCCAGGCGTGCGCGGCTTCGTCGCCGATCGTGATCTCGGCCTCCTTGCCGAATTCGACGATGGCGCTGGGCGCAGCGATACGCCTGCCGTCGATGCTGAGCTCCATGGCGACCTCGCAGTACCGTGCCGCCGCGGGCGCGTCGGCACGCGCGAGCGTCGCAAGCGCGAAGAGGCCGGCGAGGAATATGGATGGGCGGTGGTGAACCATGTCGCCTCCGGCGTTCACGATGACCGGAGCACCGACCTCTGCGCTAGGCGGTTGGTTCAATGGCTCGAAGCCGTCGCGCCCGCCGCGCGCGGCGAGAAAAAGCCTCGCGGCACCGGCCGCCGCGAGGCCGTCACGGACGCGCCGCGTCAGTCGACTTCAGTCGGCAACACTGCGCCGCGCGGCAGCACGCGGGCGGCGAGCTTGGTGTCGGTGCGGATCAGCGAGATCTCGTCGGCGAGGATGTGCGCGGCTTCGTCGAGCACGACGTCGCGCTTTTCCTTGGCCGCCTGCTCGCGCCGGATGTCGGTCTGGATGTCACGCTCGTCGGGCTGCAGTCCGTCGTCGTCGGGCGAGCCGGCGAGCGTGTTCGCGCCGGCCGGCCGCGTGGCCTGCCCGCTGTCCCGCATGATCTTGTCGCGCGTCTTGCCGGCGGGATCGTTCTCCGGAACGGCGCTCGCGCTCTCGCGTGCCTTGCGGCGCGCTTCTTCCTCGTCGCGCTCCTTGCGGCGCACCTGCTCGTTCAGCGAGACGGTCTTGCGCGCGCGCATCGCGCGCGCGTCGGCGATCTCTTCGGCGAAGTTCCGCCATTCCGTGTTCTCGCCCACGCGCGACTCGTGGCGCTCGATGAGCATCGGCACGATCGGCTTCAGGTCGGCCACCGGCTGATAATGCGCCGGCCCGATCGAGGTCCACGGCAGCGCATTGTCGTAGCTCGACTCGCCGAACTCGCTGGCGTCGACCGTCAGCGGGAAGCTGATGTCCGGCGTGACGCCGCGCAGCTGAGTCGAGCCGCCGTTGACGCGGAAGAACTGCGCAATCGTCATCTTGACTTCGCCGTAGGTCGGCTTCTCGTTGCGCGCGAGCTCGTCGAGATCGATGAGGTTCTGCACGGTGCCCTTGCCGAAGGTGGGCTCGCCGATGATGACGCCGCGACCGTAGTCCTGGATCGCGGCGGCGAAGATTTCCGAAGCCGAAGCCGAGGCGCGGTTGACGAGCACGGCGAGCGGGCCGTCCCAGGCCATGCCGGGGTGCGGGTCTTCCTCTTCCTCGACCTGCCCCGACGCGTTGCGCACTTGCACGACCGGGCCCTTGTCGATGAAAAGCCCGGTGAGATCGGTCGCCTCGGCCAGCGAGCCGCCGCCGTTGTTGCGCAGGTCGACGATGACACCGTCGACTTTCTCCTTGCGCAGCTCGCCGAGCAGCTTCTCGACGTCGCGCGTCGCGCTCTTGTAGTCGGCGTCGCCGCGGCGGCGCGCCTCGAAATCCTGGTAGAACGTCGGCAGCGAGATCACGCCGATGTGGCGCGTGTGCTCGCCGGCCTTCACTTCGATGATCGACTTCTTCGCCGCCTGCTCCTCGATGCTGACCTTCTTGCGCGTCAGCGCGATCGTTATGTGCTTGCCGTCGGGGCCGGCTTCGGCGGGCAGGATCTCGAGGCGCACGACGGTGTCCTTCGGCCCGCGGATCTTCTCGACGACGTCGTCGAGGCGCCAGCCGACCACATCGACGATCGGGCCGTGCTCGCCCTGGCCTACGCCGACGACGCGATCGCCGACCTTGACCTTGCCGCTCAGGGCCGCCGGGCCGCCCGGCACGATCTCGCGGATCGCCGTGTAGTCCTCGTCACGCTGCAGCACCGCGCCGATACCTTCGAGCGAGAGCTTCATCGCGATGTCAAAATTCTCCGACGCGCGCGGGCCGAGATAATTCGTATGGGGCTCGATCGACATCGCGTACGCGTTCATGAACGTCTGGAACACGTCCTCGCTGTTGAGCTGGCGCACGCGATCGAGATAGTTGGCATAGCGCTTGTCCAGCGTCTCGCGGATGTCCTTGTCGTTCTTGCCGGCGAGCTTCAGGCGCAGCCAGTCGTTCTTGATGCGCTTGCGCCATAGATCGTCGAGCTCGGCCTCGCTTTTCGCCCAGGGCGCCTTCTCGCGGTCGAACTGGTAGCTCTCGTCGGTCGAGAAGTCGAAGCCCTTCGGCAGCAGGCCGCGCGCGTAGGCGACGCGCTCGCCGACGCGCTGCTCGTAGAGGTTGAAGATCGCGAACGGCGCGCTGAGGTCCTGCTCGTAGATCGCGTCGTCGAGCGTGGTACGGTAGTCCGCGAAACGGTCGATGTCGGCTTGCGTGAAGAAAAGGCGATCGCTATCCAGCGAGTCGAGATAGCGCGTGAAGATCTGCGCCGACATCGCGTCGTCGAGCGGCATCGGCTTGTAGTGGAATTTGGTTAGGAACCGCGTCGCCCACACCGCCGCCTCGCTTTCCGAGGGCGAAGGCTTGAGCAGCGGCGACGCAGAGGCATCGGCAACCGGCGCGGTTGCGCCCGCGGGACCGGCGAGAGCCACGAAGATCAACGCCAACAGCAACTTCCGCATCACATTCTCCACTGGCGGTCCCGGAGGATCGCAACTACCTGATGACCGGTCCCGACCGGCGGAACTCGCGGTTGCTCCGCATTCAACGCGTCGCGGCGATTACCGGAGCTGAATCGCCGCGCCGTCTCACGCAACGTTTACGTAACCTGCCGCGTGAGCCATCTGATCCGCGTGATACGACGAGCGCACCAGCGGACCCGAGGCCACGTGCTGGAAACCGAGGCGGTAGCCCAGATCCTCCAGCATGCCGAATTCCTCGGGAGTCCAGTAACGGATGACCGGGTGATGATGCGGCGTCGGCTGCAGGTACTGGCCGATCGTAACCATGTCGACCGCGTGCGCGCGCAGATCGTTCAACGCTTCCTCGACCTGCGCAAACGTCTCGCCGAGTCCGAGCATGATGCCGGACTTGGTCGGGATGTCCGGATGCTGCGTCTTGAAGCGCGCCAGGAGGTCGAGGGACCAGTCGTAGTCGGCGCCGGGACGCACCTCGCGGTAGAGCGGGCGCACCGTCTCGAGGTTGTGGTTGAACACGTCGGGCGGGTCGCCGGCGAGCACCTCGAGGGCGCGTTCCATGCGGCCCTTGCCGCGGAAATCCGGCGTCAGGATCTCGATGCGGATGGAGGGATTCTCGAAGCGCACCGCGCGGATGCAGGCGGCGAAATGCGCGGCGCCGCCGTCGCGCAGGTCGTCGCGATCGACCGAGGTGATGACGACGTACTTGAGGCCCATGTCGCGGATCGTGCCGGCGAGGTGTGCGGGCTCCAGCGGATCGGGCGGCTTCGGCCGGCCGTGCGCGACATCGCAGAACGAGCAGCGACGCGTGCAGACGTCGCCGAGGATCATGAAGGTCGCCGTGCCCTTGCCGAAGCACTCGTGGATGTTCGGGCAGGACGCCTCCTCGCACACCGTGACGAGGCGGTTCTCGCGCAGCTTGGCCTTCAGCTTCGCCAAGGCGTTGCCCGGAGGAATGCGGACGCGGATCCACGACGGCTTCCTCAGCACCGGCGCGTCCGAGAAGCGGGCGCGGTTGCGCGCGATCTTGTCAGCGCCGAGCTCCTTCGCGGGAGTGCCATCGACGACGGTCAGCGGAATGGTGGTGCGATCGGTCATGCCGTCTCTGCGGCGCGCGTGGCGCCGCCGGAATCGATGCGGGGGAGTTCTGCGGCGGAGGCAGGCTCGATCACCGGATCGAGGCCGAACTGGCGGGCCAGCTCGCCGACCAGGACGGCTTCCACCGCGGCGAGCGATCCCGGTCCGCCCAAGTCTAGCACCTGGGTCACGCGCAGGCCCTGATAACCGCACGGATTGATGCGGTTGAAGGGCTCCAGATCCATGTGCACGTTGAAAGCGAGCCCGTGGAAGGTGCAGCCGCGGCGGACGCGGATGCCGAGCGCCGCGATCTTGGCGTCGGCGACATACACGCCCGGCGCGCCCTCGCGGCGAACCCCGACGATGTTCCAGTGCTCGAGCGTGTCGATGACGGCCTGCTCGATGCGGTGCACGAAGTCGCGCACGCCGACGCCGAGCCGGCGCAGGTCCAGCAGCGGATACGCCACGATCTGGCCCGGTCCGTGATACGTGACCTGCCCGCCGCGGTCGACGGGGATCACCGGAATCTCGCCCGGCACCAGCACATGCTCCCAGCGCCCGGCCTGGCCCAGCGTGAAGACCGGATCGTGCTCCACCAGCCAGAGCTCGTCCGCCGTTCCCGCGCCGCGCGCGTCGGTGAACGCCTGCATCGCGCGCCAGACGGGCTCGTAGGGCTGACGGCCGAGGCGTCGGACGAGGAGCCGTGATTCGGGATTCCGGGTTCGGGATTCGCCCACGTCAGTCCCTGCTCAAGCTTTCCGAATCTCCAATCTCCAATCCCGAATCCCGGCTCTCACAGCGTCCACCGGATCCCGTCGCTCGCCCGCAGCGCGGCGTGCGTCGCGTCGTAGTGCTCGCGATCGGGACAGGTGAAGCTCACCGAGACGGCGAGATAGTTGCCTTCGCGCGACGGCCGCACGCGCTGGCTGCCGGCGAGCACGCTGACACCGACGCTTTTCACGATCTCGGGCACGCGGCGCTCGAGGTCGGCGTCGGCGCGTCCCATCGCGGTGATTTCGAAAACGCCGGGGAACTGGAAACCCTGTCCCGGCTGTTCCGGCTTGAGCTCGTCGAGATCTTTCACTGTGTTCCTTGCCTGGGTTCGCCGCTGTCGATCGCCGTCGGCGTGGCCGGGCCCGCATCGCCCTGGAACCACATCCAGACGCCGTCGGAAAGGCGCTTGAAGAAGCCGCCTTCGGGGGCGTCCTCGAGCGCGACGAGCGGCTGCTCCACCAAGGTCTTGCCGTCCAGCGCGACTTTCAAGGTGCCGACCTTCTGGCCCTTCCGGAATGGAGCGACCAGGCGCGAAGGCATTTCCACGGTCGCCTTGAGATCGCCGTAGCGGCCGCGCGGCAACGTCACGAGCACATCCGTATCGACGCCGAGCGGCAGCGTTGGCGCCGCACCCTTCCAGAGCTCGGGCGTCGCCAGCGGCTTGCCGCTCGCGTAGAGCTTGTGCGTCTCGAAGAAGCGGAAGCCGTAGTTCAGGAGTGCCTGATTGTCGTCGGCCCGCTGCTTCTCGCTCGGCGCGCCCATGACGACCGCGATCAGGCGCTGATCGCCGCGCTGGGCCGAGGTGGCGAGGCAGTATCCGGCTTCACTGGTGTGGCCGGTCTTGATGCCGTCGACGGTCGAATCGCGCCAGAGCAGCGTGTTGCGGTTGTGCTGCTTGATGCCGTTCCACTCGAATTCCTTGATCGCGTAGATCTTGTATTCCTCGGGATAATCGCGGATCAGAGCGCGCGCGAGGATCGCGACGTCGCGCGCCGTCGTGTAGTGGTCGGGATTCGGCAGGCCGCTGGAATCGACGTAGTGCGTGCCGGTCATGCCGAGGCGCTGCGCATACTGGTTCATGAGCTGCGCGAAGGTTTCCTCGGATCCCGCCGTGTGCTCGGCGAGCGCGATGGCGGCGTCGTTGCCGGACTGGATGATCATGCCGTAGAGCAGATCTTTCAGGGACACCTGGCTGCCGAGCTGCAGGAAGCTCGTCGAGCCGTCGGTGCCGGCGCCGCCGGAGCGCCAGGCCTTCTCGCTGATGGTGACCATGTCGTCCATGTGGATCTTGCCCTGCGCGAGCTCGGCCGAGACGACGTACGAGGTCATCACCTTGGTGATCGAGGCGGGCGCGACGCGCAGATCCTCGTTGTTGCCGATCAGGATCTGGCCGGTCGCGTAGTCCATCAGCAGCCAGCTCTTCGCGTCGATGCTCGGCGGCGGCGGCGTCGGGCCCGGGCCAGGCGCTGGCATGGCGGGCTTCGGCACGGCCTCGGGTGCCGGCAGGCTCGAGGCGGGCGTCGCGGACGCTGGCGCCGGCGTCGCGCTGGGCGGCTCCGCCTGCGCGGAGCCGACGGCCGGGAGGGTTGCGAATGCGAGCGTAAGAGCGAAGAGGAAAGGTGGCTTCATGAGGGACGTTCGGATCTCTTGCAGAAGAAGATGCGGGCGGCGGCGGGCGGCAAGCGGTCGCGGCGAGGTGCCGCGCGAGGCGGAATTCCGGCTTTTCTCAGCCCGCTGCTGACCGAAACACCGCTCACCGTGCCATTGTCGCCGCTTCAGCGCTCGATCGCCACGCGCGGCGAGCCGAAACCGAGGCGCTCGATGCGGGGCGTCAGCGCGTCTGCCGCCGCGACGTCGGCCAGCGGCCCGACGCGCACGCGGTGCACGGTGCGGCCGTTGACGCCGGCCGATTCGATGTCGACGTGATCGATGCCGTCGCGGCGCGCGGCGCTGGCGACGCGCTCGGCATTCGCGCGATCCCCGAACGCGCCGAGCTGGAGATAGATCCGCGCTGCCGCGTCGGCGGTGGTCGTGCGCGGCAGCGGCGGCGTGTCCGGATGCGCGGGATCGATCGCGCGCACCTCGACGAGCCCCGTGCCTTTGGGCCAGATGCCGATGCGCACCGCGGCCGCGTAGGAGAGGTCGATCAGCCGGTTCTCGTGAAACGGCCCGCGATCGTTGATGCGCACGACGACGCTCTTGCCGTTCTCGAGATTCGTCACGCGCGCGTAGGTCGGCAGCGGCAGCGTCTTGTGCGCGGCCGTGAAGGCGTACATGTCGTAGGGCTCGAGCGAGGACGTCATGTAGCCGTGGAACTTGTTGCCGTACCACGAAGCGATCCCGCGCTCGACGTAGCCGCGCGCATCCGGCAGCACGCGATACGTGCGCCCGAGCACGCTGTATTCGGGCTTGTTGCCGTAGCGCGCGCGCGGCTCGAGCTTCGGCACCGGCTCGGCCAGCCTGCTGATGTCGACCGCCGGCCCCGCCGGCTCGCCGTCGTGCTCATAGCGATAGCGCTCGGCCTGCGGCCGCGAAGTCTCGGGCAGGGCCGAGGCGCCGCGGCCCCCGCGAGGCGAGGACGAGGTTCCGTCCGGACGCGACTTGTGTCCCGCGCACGCCGCCAGAAGCAGCGCCAGCAGGCTCGCCGCGAGCGCGCGCCTCATCGCGCCGGCTCCGGTCCAGGCGTCTTGACCGCGACCTTCGGCGGCTCGACCACGGCACCCGCGATCTGCTGCGCAAGCTGCCACACCGCCATGGAGTACAGCGGGCTCTTGTTGTAGCGCGTGATCACGCAGAAGTTCCTGAACGTGAGCCAGTACTCGGGCCCGCGCTCGCCGTCGAGCGTGAGCAGCGTCGAGGGAAGGTCGGCATCGACGTGGCTGAGCGGCGCGTAGCCCCAGGCTTCCATCTGCTGGACCGGATACACCGGCTCGATGCCGTCCGGATGCACCTCGCGCGCGTCCGCGGCCGGCTGGGCCCGCACGGCGACCGGCTGCCCTTCCTGCCACCCATGCGCGGCGAAGTAGTTCGCGACGCTGGCGACGATGTCCGGCAGAGAGTTCCAGAGATCGATGCGGCCGTCGCCGTCCTCGTCCTTCGCCCACTGCGCGATGCTGGTCGGCATGAACTGGCCCCAGCCCATCGCGCCGGCATAGGAGCCCTTGAGCTCGTCGAGCGGATAGGCGAGATGCGCGTCGCCGAGCAGGAAGAGCTGCTTCAGCTCGCCGCGGAAGAAGGCCGCGCGCGGCGGATAGTGGAAGGCGAGCGTCGCCAACGCGTCGATGACGCGGTACTTGCCGGTGACGCGGCCGTAGCTCGTCTCGACCCCGATGATCGCCACGATGATCTCGGGCGGCACGCCGTAGTCCCTGCCGATCCGCTCGAGCAGCTCGCGGTTGGCAAGGTAGAACTCGACGCCGTCGTCGACGCGCTTGTCGGTGATGAAGATCGGCCGGTAGTCGCGCCAGGGCTTCGCCTCGGCCGGCCGCGCCATCGCTTCGAGGATGCTCTGCTGCACCTTCGCGTCGGCGAGCGCCGCGAGCACGGTCTCCTCGGGCGGCCCTCCCTCCCGCGCCACCTCGGCGGCAAACGTGCGCTCCGCCGCGCCAAGCGCCGCCGGCCGCGCGACTTCCGCGAGGGCACCGATGGAGTGGCAGCCGGCAAAGCCGATCAATAACGCCAGGACGGATCGGATGCGCGACGCGCTGGGCCTTGCGAGCATGGCCTCTAATGTAGCACCACGCGACGCGACATCGCGGGCGCCGATGTGCGTCGGCGGAATTGCGACGACCGCCGGGGACGCACGATGCGCGGACTCTCTTCAGACACCCGCCGGCAGGCGATGCCGTCTGCTGCCGACACCGGACGCGGTGCCGGCGACCTGGCTGCGACGGCGGAGCCGAACATTGGGAATTGTCCACTCCGGAAGTTGCGTCCGCGGAACGATGCCGCGATCATGGAGCAGCCTGCGCGCGAGTCGTGATCCTGCACATCGGCGCAGCTCAGGGGAGATCATCATGCGCAGAATCCGTAAGTCGTTCGCTTGTGCGCGCGTCCTCGTCGCGAGCGTCGCGTTATGCGTCTCGGCGGCCGCGTCGGGCGCGGACCGGGCGCTGCCCGACTTTGTCACGCACGCGCCGGTGGGCCTCACCTGCGACTCCACGCCGTTCGGGCGCAGCGTCATGTTCGGCGTCGATGCCGAGTTCATGGAAATGATGTCCACTCCGTCCGGTATCGACGCGTTCGACGAGTACGTCCTGTCGGCCGACACGCCGCCGATCGAGCGCGTGTATCGCGCCGAGCTGCACCCGGGCGGCCTCGCCGGCACGACGTTCCTCAAGGCGATCGGCGTCGATCTCGACGGCGACGGGCGCGAGGAAATCGTCACCGCGAACCGTGTCACCGCGACGGGTGCGCTGCGCCTCGGCGTGTTCCACCGCACGGGCGCGCCCTCGGCCGCGCTGATCGACACCTGGGAAGTCGCGCAGACGTTCAGCGGGATCGACCTCGCCGCCGGCGATTTCGACGGCTCGAACGATCGCAAGCACGAGCTCGCCGTGATGCTGCGCACGACAAACCCGGCAGGCGTGCGCGTGTACGTGCTGACCGGCGCTGCGGACGGCGTGATCGCGCAGGCGGACGGCACCGCGGCCGGCACCTGGAACCGCGAAAGCAACGACTTCGGAATCGCGGCTGTGACCGCCGGCGACATGCTGCTCGATGGTCGCTCCCAGATCGTCGTCGTCAACGACAGCGGCTTCCACGCGACGCTCGCGCTGAACTACCACCTGCTCGAATTCCAGCCGACGACGCCGGCGCTGCCGGTCGCACCCGGCGACGCGGCGATCGGCAGCAAGTCGTTCCAGAGCATCGTCGGCTTCAGCTACCTCGCGGACGACGTCTCGACCTCGCCGCCGATCGAGACGTTCGTCAAGCTCGACGCGGACGCGGGCGACGTCGTCGACAGCGCCGCCGCCGAGCTCGTCGTGCACGCGGTGTTCGAGGACGGCATCGGCGATTCGTCGAGCTATATCGGCCAGCGCCTGCACCATTTCATTCCGACGCGCACGGGCGACCAGATCACGTCGATCGCGTTCGCCACGCGCGGCTCCGGCATGGAATACGACTGGAGCCACATCGTCCAGAACGGCAACGAGGGCGCCACGCCCGACCTCGAAGCGGCGATCGCCAACGTCGATCGCGTCTCGCCCGCGGAGATCGTGCTGGTGCGCTCCGATCCGAACTCGCGGCTCGACGTTGAGGTCTACAAAGCGAAAGTCGACGTCGCCGCCTATTTCGATTTCGAGTACACCGACGAGCGCACCGTGCACTTCATCAGTCGCTCGACCGGCGCGATAGTCCACTATCACTGGGCCTTCGGCGACGGTTCGACGCTCGGCACCGATCCGAGCCCGACGCACCGCTTCGCCGACGATGACTCGCACTCCGTCACGCTGACCGTGCAGGGCGCGTATGGCGAGACGGACACCTATTCGTACACGATCGACGCGGGCGGCGGCACGCCACCCGATCCCACGGGCGCGCCCGGCTACAAGTACCGCACGATCTCGACCCCGGCGTATGCCGGCACCTACGAAGTGGACAACTTCTCGGATCTCGCTGCGATCAACGTCGCGGTCGCCGACATGGACAAGGACGGGATCGCCGAGATCATGACCTCCACCCGCGACACGACCAACCACTGGGTGCGGTCGATCTGGCACCTCCAGGACACCGCCGATCCGACATCCTTCACCGGCGAGCATGTCATCGAGGACGGCAACTTCAGCGGCGTCGTCGCCGATCTCGTCGCCAGCGATTTTGACGGGGATTCGCTGCAGGCCACGATCGCAACCGACGGCTGCGCCGAGGTCATCGAGCCCCAGCTGCGTCAGGTGGCGTGGCTGCCGCCGTTTTTCCTCGCGCTGCAGGCCGACGCCGACAAGGCCGCCTCGTTCGGAAAGTCGCTCTCCGGCGGCACCACCAACGAGCAGAACTGGGGCAGTTACACCTCGCACGACATCTCGGCCTATATCGGCGTCGAGATCGGCATCGACGGCATCGGCGCGAAGGTCTCGGCCAAGGCCACGGCCGGCTACAACTATCAGGTCGCGAGCGGAGCGATCCACGGCACCGAGAACGAACAGACCCTGAGCCAGGGCTGGGAGCAGTCCGCGGGCGGAGCGCTCGTCGTCTATGACGAGAACACCTTCAACTGCTACAGCTACGATCTCGCCGATGTGACCGGCCCGCTTCCCGACAGCGGCGCGCGCATGTGCGAGCTGTTCGGGCACAACGGCGTCAGCGGCGACGACGCGGAGAACTGGGACACCCGCATCGCCGCGGCCGGCGGATCCGGCGGGCCGCCCGCGCAATGGGTTCCGCTGCACCGCGACTGGGAGAACCTCGCGCTGTTCCGTCCGGTTACGAGCAACCTCAGCCTGCCGCCGGACACGCCCGCATCGGCCGCGACGGACGGATTGTTCAGCGATTCGCGCGCCGCGAACGGCGGCGCCACGGCGAACGATCCCTATCTCCAGATCGATCTCGGCCGCGTGCGCGACGTCACTGGCATCCGCATTTCGCCACCGCCGGGCGCCGCGTTCGATCTCAATGGCTACCGCGTGTACGCGTCGGTCGCGCCGTTCGTCGGCGACGGCGTGCCGTCGGGCGGAGGCGTGCGCGTGTTCGAGCCCGGCACCGGCGACGACATGGCCTACGATCGCTGGAATATCTGGACGCGCGACAGAACGACCTTCGCGCCGATGCAGGCGCGCTACATCCGCCTGCAGCATCCGGGCCCGGCGACACTGAACGTCGCCGAGATCCAGGTGTTCGGCGACGTGCACATCGAGCCGCCGATGTATCCCGCGGCCGTCTGTGATCCGCAAGCGAACGACGGCCTGTTCAACGCGAAAGTGTGGGACACGGTCAACTGGCAGTTCCGCTCGATCGAGGTGCACGGCGATCTGCTCTGGACCGGCACGAACTTCAATCCGAGCTTCCCGGGCGGCTGCTCCAACTTCGACGAGTCGCTGCCGCACGCGCCGATCTGGGACGATGTCCTGATCGGCGCCTCGGCCACGGCGAGCTGGGCGCTCAGCACGGAGACGACGAACCTGGTCGGCACCACGACCTCGTTCGACAGCTCCTATCGCGTCGGAGCTGAATTCGACGTCGAGGCCGGCTTCATCGGTTCGGTCACGGCCGGAGGCGCCTACGAGTTCTCCTCGGGTGTCACCGAGGAAAACACGACGACGACGTACTGGGGCACCGGCCTGGAGATCGCCGGCGAGATCGGCGGCTTCGCCGATTCGTCGCTGACGACGCTCTGCCGCTACAACACGCGCCCGTATGCGTACCGGCTGGTCGAGCGCTCGAACACGGGCTACGCGCACGACATCTACGTGGTCGACTACGTCGTCACCGAAGGCGAGCAGACGGCACTGACCGCATGGACGCGTGCGAACGTGCCGATCGAGTGCCTCGGCCTCACCGACGAGATCTTCACGTCGGGCTTCGAGTGAGCGAAGCCGGTCCGGCGCCTCGCGCCTGCCCGCCCGCCGCGGCGCTCGCGCCGCCGCGGCGCGCGAGGTACTACGTCGCCAGCACCTTGCGGTGCGCGTGGATCGACATCAGCACGCCGAAGCCGGCAAGCAGCGAGACGGCCGAGGTGCCGCCGTAGCTCACCAGCGGCAGCGGCACGCCGACGACGGGCAGGAGCCCGGTGATCATGCCGCCGTTCACGACGACGTAGACGAACAGCGCCATGCTGATCGCTCCCGCCAGCAGGCGCGAGTAGGTGTCCTTCGCGTTCGCCGCGATCCAGAGGCAGCGCGCGATGATGAACGCATAGAGCGCGAGCAGCATCAGCACGCCGATCAGTCCCCACTCCTCGGCGAACACCGAGAAGATGAAATCGGTCGTGTGCTCGGGCAGGAACTCCAGGCGCGATTGCGTGCCGTGGTGCCAGCCCTTGCCCCACACTCCGCCCGAGCCGACCGCGATCTGCGACTGGATGATGTGCCAGCCGTTGCCGAGGGGATCGGCCTCGGGATCGAGCAGCGTCAGCACGCGGTTCTTCTGGTAGTCGTGCAGGAAATGCCAGCCGACCGGAATCGCCGCGACGAACGCGCCGAGCAGGAGCCCGATGCGCCACCAGGCGAGCCCTGACAGGAACACGCCGAACGCGCCGCTCGCGGCGATCAGGAGCGCGGTACCGAGGTCGGGCTGCTCGGCGATGAGGCCGACCGGAATCGCGATCAGAAGTCCGACCGCCGCCAGCGTCAGCCAGCCGGGCGGCAGCGGACGGCCGTTGAGATACCAGGCGACCATCATCGGCATGGTCAGCTTCAGGAGCTCGGACGGCTGGAAGCGCACGACGCCGAGATCGAGCCAGCGGTGCGCGCCGCGTCCCTCGCCCAGCAGGGCCACCGCGACGAGCAGCAGCACGCTGCCGGCGTAGAGCCACGGCGTCCAGTTGCGCAGCATGAGCGGCGGCACACGGGCGATGATGAGCATCAGCAGCAGGCCGAGCAGGAAGCGCAGCGCCTGCGCGAGCACGGTGCCTCGATCGAGATCGCTCGCGCTGTAGAGCGTCACGAGGCCGACCGCCATCAGCAAGGCAAGGCCGCCGAGCAGCGGCAGGTCCAAGCGCGGCTTGCGGATCGCGGCGGTCAGCCGGTAACGGAGACTGGCGATGAGCGCGTCGAGCATCAGCGGCGTCCCGCCTGCTCCGCGGCCGCGACGGCGCCTGCGTTGCCGCGCTGCATTTGCGCCTCCTGATCGCCCGGCAGCCAGGCGTCGAGGATCTTGCGCGCGATCGGCGCGGCGTCGTGCGCGCCGCTGCGCCCCGCTTCCAGCGCGACGATCACGGCAATGCGCGCGTCGTCGGCCGGCGCGAACGCCTCGAACAGCACCTGATGGCGCTCGATCGGGCTGTCGCTGATGCTGGTCCACTCCTCCGTCGTGCGCGAGTAGCGCTCGGCCGTGCCGGTCTTGCCGGCGATCTGATACGGGAAATTCTCGTTGATGCCGCGCGCGGTGCCGCTGTTGACGACCTCGACCATGCCTTTCTGCACCCAGCGCCAGTCGTCGGGATTCTTGATGACGCTCGGCTTCGCCGGCGGCGGTTCCACACGCACGGGCTTGCTGTCGATGCTCGGCTGGATCGCGCGCAAGAGGTGCAGCGGATGCGGCACGCCGCGCGCCGCGACGATCGCGACCGCCTGCGCGAGCTGAAGCGGCGTCACCACCCAGTAGCCCTGGCCGATACCGGCGATCACCGTCTCGCCCGGATAGAACGGCTCGTTGAAGCGCGCGCGCTTCCATTCCTGCGAGGGCAGCACCCCAGCACTTTCGCCGACGAGATCGATGCCGGTCGGCTGGCCGAAGCCGAGCTTCGCCATGAACGTCGACAGCCGGTCGATGCCCATGTCGTAGGCGAGCGAATAGAAATACGTGTTGACCGATTGCGCGATCGCCTGCACGAGATCGACGCGGCCGTGCCCGCCGCGCTTGTCGTCGCGGAACGCGCGCTGGACACCCGGAATGTGGAATTCGCCGACCGACAGCACCGTGTCCCCCGGCTTGCGCAGGCCGAGCTCGAGCCCTGCCAGTGCCATGAACGGCTTCATCGTCGAGCCCGGCGCGTAGCCGCCGCGCAGCGCGCGATTCATGAGCGGCTTGTCCGGATTTGCGAGCAGCAGGCGGTAATCGGCGCTCGCGATGCCGTTGACGAATGCATTCGGATCGAAGCTCGGCACGCTGACCATCGCCAACACCTCGCCGTTGCGCGGATCGACGGCGATGGCGGCGCCGGCGCGGCCTTCGAACGCGGCTTCGGCGGCTTCCTGCAGATGCGCGTCGATCGTGAGATAGAGGTTCGCGCCGGGCTTGGGCGCGATGCGCGGCTCGAGCACGCGCATCGGCCGATGGTCGGCGTTCACTTCGACCTGCTCGTAGCCGGGCTCGCCGTGCAGCTTGTCCTCGTAGTAACGCTCGATGCCGGTCTTGCCGACGTGCGTCGTGCCGGCATAGTCGCCCTTGTCCAGCCGCGCGAGATCGTTCTCGTCGATGCGGGCCACGTAGCCGACCACGTGCGCGAACTCCTCGCCGAGCGGATAGGCGCGCGTGAGGTACGGCACGACGTCGACGCCGGGAAACGCCCAGCGGTTGACCGCGAAGCGCGCGATCTCCTCCTCGGAGAGCTTGAGGCGCAGCGGGATGCTTTCGTACGCGTGCTTGCTGCGCCTGAGCGCGTTGAAGCGCGCGAGATCGTCGTCGCTGAACGGGACGATCTCGGCGAGCCGGTCCAGCATCGAATCCATGTCCTTGACCTGCTCGGGCGTCACTTCGAGGCGGAACGCGGCGACGTTGTCCGCCAGCAGCACGCCGTTGCGGTCGTAGATCAGTCCGCGGGCCGGCGCCAGCGGCCGCGTGACGATGCGGTTGGAATCCGAGCGCAGGGCCAGCTCGTCGTGACGCGCGACCTGCAGGTAGGCGAAGCGGACGGCGAGCCCGATCAGGCAGACCATGATGATCAGGAACCCGGCGAGTGCGCGGCCACGGAACACGGCGGCTTCGTGGCGCGTATCCTTCAGTGGTTTGAACGCGCTAGCCACGACGGCGTCCCATCACGAATCGCCCACGCGCAACCGGCTGCGCAGATCGTCGAGCACGAGGAACACGAACGGCCAGAATACCGTCCCCACCAGCGGCGACAGCCAGAACGAGAGCGAAGGCATCGGATCGCCGGCGAAGCCGCGGATCATGATGACGACGATGCGATCGTTGAGCAGCAGCGCCAGCACGGCGAGCGCCTGCTGCCACATCGGGAAGAAGCGCAGCCGCGCGCGGAAGCGGAGCACGATGAAGGTCATGATGACGAGCCGGAGCGCCTGCTCGGCGAGCAGGTCGCCGATCAGCAGGTCGCCCGCGATGCCGACGAGGAAGGCGAAGCCGAGCCCGATGTGCTCGGGGCTCTCGATCGCCCAGTAGATCAGCACGAGGCCGACCCAGTACGGCTTGAGCGGCAGCAGGGACTGAGGCAAGGGCATCAGTTGCAGCAGGAACGCGAACGCGAGGCTGCCTGCGAAGAACCAGGTGCGGTTGCGATTGCGGCTCATGCGGACAGTCGCCAGGCTGATTCGAGCTGGTGTCTCCTCACGGCTGCCGTTCTCCGGACACCGCGCGCGGAGTCGCCTTCTGCTCCGGTGCCGGTCCCGCCAGCTCGCGCGGCGGCCCGATCTCGTCGATCGGCGCCGGCGCTCCGTACGGCTGCGGCTGGTCGCGCAGCAGCAGCACGTCGCCGCTCCGATCCAGCGCCGCGGACGGCCGCGCCTTCGCCGCGGCGAACAGGCCGCTCGCGTCGGTCGAGATGGACAAAATCTCGCCGACCGGAAAGCCGGCCGGAAACCGCCCGCCGAGACCGGAGGTGACCAGCCGGTCACCGACCTGCACGTCGGCGCTGATCGGGATGTTCGGCAACTCCAGGCGATCGATCGCGCCGGTGCCGTAGGCGATCGTGCGCAGACCCGAGCGCTCGACGACCACGGGGATGGCGTGCGTCGGATCGGTTATCAGCATCGCGATGGAAGTGTCGGCCAGCACCTCGACGACCTGGCCCATGATCCCGTGCGCGTCGATCACGGGCTGGCCCACGGTGACGCCCTGATTCGAGCCGACATTGAGGACCACGCGGGGCCGGAACGGATCGAGATCCACGTCGATCAGCCGCGCGAGCTGCACCGAGAGCCCGAGGCTCACCTGCGCGTCGAGCAGATCCTTGAGCCGCGCGTTCTGCGCGACCAGCGCGTCGAGGCGGTTCAGCTTGGCCTGCGCCAGGAGCAACGCGTCACGCAGCTCGCGGTTCTCGCGCGCCAGCGTGTCCTGCGAGACAACCGCGTTGCGCGTCGCGCGCGCCACGTCGGCCGGCAACGCCGCGATACGGTACACCGGCTCGACCAGCGCGCCTGCCGCGCGGCGCAGGTCCTCGAGGTAGCCCGCGCGGTGATCCAGCACCATCAGCGTCGCCGCGAGCGCGAGGTAGACGATCAGGCGCAGTGTGCTCGCCGTGCCTTCGGCGAAGAGAGTGGCGGTGTCGTTGCGAGCCATCGGAGCAGGGATTCGGGATTCGAGACTGGCGATTCGTGAGAGCGTGGCCCCTGCAGCATCCTGCTCTCGATTTTACGAATCCCGCATCCCGAATCCCCAATCCCGGCCTGATCACTCCGGCGCAAAGAAATCGCTGCCGTGCTGGTCGATCAGCTCCAGCGCGCGGCCGCCGCCGCGGGCGACGCAGGTCAGCGGGTCGTCGGCGACGTGGACGTGCAGCCCGGTCTCCTCGCTGATCAGCCGGTCCAGCTCGCGCAGCAGCGCGCCGCCGCCGGTCAGCACGATGCCGCGCTCGGCGACGTCCGAGCAGAGCTCGGGCGGCGTCTGCTCGAGCGCGCTCTTTACCGCGCTCACGATGCCCGAGAGCGGCTCGTGCAGGGCTTCCAGGATCTCGTTCGAATTGACCGAGAACATGCGCGGCACGCCCTCGGCAAGGTTGCGGCCGGACACTTCGATCTCGCGCACCTCGGACTGCGGGTAGGCGCAGCCGATGTCCATCTTGATGCGCTCGGCCGTCGACTCCCCGATCAGAGTGCCGTGGTTGCGGCGCACATAGTTGATGATCGCCTCGTCGAAGCGGTCGCCGCCGATGCGCACCGACTGTGAATAGACGATGCCGTTCAGCGAAATGACCGCGACCTCGGACGTCCCGCCGCCGATGTCGAGCACCATCGAGCCGCGCGCCTCGTGTACCGGGATGCCGGCGCCGATCGCCGCCGCCATCGGCTCCTCGATGAGGTAGACGTCGCGCGCGCCGGCCGACTCGGCCGATTCCTTGATTGCGCGGCGCTCGACCTGGGTCGAGCCGCACGGCACGCAGACCAGCACGCGCGGGCTCGGCCGGAACAGCCGCGAGCGGTGCACCTTCTTGATGAACTGCTTGAGCATCTCCTCGGTCATCGTGAAGTCGGCGATGACGCCGTCCTTCATCGGCCGGATCGTGACGATGTTGCCGGGGGTCCTGCCCAGCATGCGCTTGGCGTCACCGCCCACCGCCGCGACCGAGCGCGGCCCGCCGGGTCCGCGGTCCTGCCGGATCGCGACCACGGACGGTTCGTTGAGCACGATGCCCTGCCCGCGGACGTAGATCAGCGTGTTGGCTGTGCCGAGATCGATCGAGAGATCGTTGGAGAAGAGTCCGCGTAGACCTTTGAACATCTGCGGCGCGAGCCTTTGGGTGAGTCGTCGGAGAAAAGCGCGCCAGTCTAGTCAGTCGAACTTCGTGGGGCAAGGAGAAACCCGTCAAAAATGCCGGCGCGGGCACGGTTTTGGCGTGCATTGCAGGGAATGTGGAATAGGGGACAGGGACTCGGAAACGCACGGCACCGTCCGCGTGACTTCCCTTCGGGCCATTCCCCATTCCCTATTCCCCATTCCCATCCTATGCCCCACCGCCCGCGTCTGCGAAAATCCCGCGCCGCCGCCCGCCGGCGATCCTTTCTTCCCACGGACCGAGACATGTCTGCACTCATCTGCGGCTCGCTGGCCTACGACACCATCATGGTGTTCCAGGACCAGTTCAAGAACCACATCCTGCCCGACAAGGTGCACGTGCTGAACGTGTCGTTCCTCGTCCCGCGCATGCGCCGCGAGTTCGGCGGCTGCGCGGGCAACATCGCCTACAACCTGAAGCTCCTCGGCGAGGACCCGCTGCCGATGGCGACAGTCGGCCAGGATTTCACGCCCTACCGCGAGCATTTCGCCCGCCTCGGCATCCGCCTCGACTACGTCAAGGAGCTGCCCGAGCTCTACACCGCGCAGGCCTTCATCACGACCGATCTCGACGACAACCAGATCACCGCCTTCCATCCGGGCGCGATGATGCGCTCGTTCGAGAACCACGTGCGCGACGTCCCCGGCGCAACCTTCGGCATCGTCGCCCCCGACGGGCGCGAGGCGATGATGCAGCACGTCGAGGAATTCTCGGAGCGCGGCATCCCCTTCATCTTCGATCCCGGCCAGGCCATGCCGCTCTTCTCCGGCGCGGAGTTCCGCGCGTTCATCGAGAAGGCCGACTACGTCACCGTCAACGACTACGAATCCATGCTGCTCCAGCGCAATACCGGCTGGTCGGAGCGCGAGATCACCGAGCGCGTCGAGGCGTACATCGTGACGCGCGGGCCGAAAGGCTCGGTGATCCACACGAAGAAGGAGACCTTCGAAATACCGCCCGCACACGAGCGGCGCGTCTCCGATCCGACCGGCTGCGGCGACGCGTACCGCGCAGGGCTCATCTTCTCGATCATGCGCGGCATGGACTGGCCGACCGTCGGGCGCGTCGCCTCGCTGATGGGCGCGCTCAAGGTCGAGCACCCCGGCACGCAGAACCAGCGCTTCACGTACGACGAATTCGCCGATCAGTTCCGGCAGCAGTTCGGCTACGCGCTGGATTGACAGGTTCCGGCGAACAGCCAATTGAGGCCGCACGCGCCTTTCGCCGGACGAGCGAGTAAAGTTAGGTTTTCCCGAGGAGACTCCGATGTTCGATGCTGCACGCAGCTACCGCCTCGCGATCCTGCTCGCCTTTCTGCTTCCGCTCGCTGCCTGCGGCCAGTCGGGGCCTTACGTCGAGATCCATGGCCATCGCTACACGGTCGAGATCGCCGAGGACGACGCCTCGCGCGCGCACGGCCTGATGGATCGCACCGAGATGCCGGAAGACCACGGCATGCTGTTCGTGTTCCAGGACGAGGCGATGCGCGGATTCTGGATGAAGAACACGAAGATCCCGCTCGACATGCTCTTCTTCGACGCGAACAGAAAGCTCATCAGCGTGCAGCACCGCGTGCCGCCGTGCGTCGCCGATCCCTGCCCGGCCTACTCGAGTGGGGCGCCCGCGCAGTACGTGCTGGAGCTCAACGCGGGTCAGGCCGAGAAGCTCGGCGTGACGTCGGGCGACGAGCTGATCGTGCACCGCTGAACCTCGTCCTCGCCGATGTCTGCAGGCAGGAGCGAGCCGTGCTCGCCGAGCGCGTGCCAGCAGTCCAGCCCGCAGCGGTAAGGGACCAGCAGGCCGACGGCGGCCTCGGGGATGAAGTCGTCTTCGACGGGAACGAATACGCGCATGACAGTGCCCTCGCGGGAAATCCGGGGAACATTCCACCAGCGCGTAGTGCAACCCTGATGACGTGAATCGGCGCGTAAGCGGGCGCGCACGTGGCGCGCACCGGCCACGTGGCGTTCATCGAACGGATGCGAGGACGCCGCCGATCCGCCTCGGCGCGCAGGCTCAACCGATCTCGACCATTTCGAAATCGGACTTGGTCACGCCGCAATCGGGGCAGGTCCACGTGTCCGGCACATCTTCCCAGCGTGTGCCGGGTGCGATGCCGTCGTCCGGCCAGCCTTCGGCCTCGTTGTAGATGAAACCGCAGACGACGCACATAAAGGTGCGATAGGCGACGCCGTCGGGGGCGGTGGCAACGGTTTGCGACATGCGAATGAAATCGGCGGAGGCGTGCGACATTGTCGCAGCGCGCCGCCGCCGATCCAAGTGACGCAGTGCCGCAGCGCCCTCAGTCGCCGAAACCGGAGCCCAGGATTCGCTCGTTGTATGCGACGCCCGTGCGCCGGTAGCTGCCGCGCCCGGTCGGCCAGAGCGTGCGCGCCCAGCGCGTGCCCGGCAGGTCGAACGCGACGGCGCCGGCGTCGACCGTCTGGATCACCGCTTCAAGCTCACCGTCGCCGTCGATGTCCGCGAGCGTCGGCGCCGCGAGCCCGCCACTCCACGTACCGCCGCGCGGTGGCGGCAGATTCACCGTGAAGAGCTGATGCCCCGCTGCGTCGAGCACGTAGAGCTTGCCCGCTTCGCCGTTGCCGTTCTCGCCCCAGCTCGTGAACAGCACTTCGGGCGAGCCGTCGTTGTCGAGGTCGGCGACGGCGGGCTCCGAGGCGAAATGGAAGCCGGCACCCGGAATCGCGAACGGCCACGCGCCGTGCTCGGTCCTGTCGAGCCACCACGCGTGCAGCTTGCCGTCGTAGCTCGGCAGCAGGATTTCCTGCCGGCCGTCACGGTCGAGATCGGCGACGACCGCGTTTGCGGCGATGTTCTGGATCACATCGTAGTCTTCCGACAGCGGCGCGCCGCTGGCGCCCTGCGACGGAATCACCGTCCAGTCGAAGCCACCCGCGGCCCAGCGCGTGCGGTCGCGGCGCAGCAGCCACACGTCGTAGTAGAGATCCGTGTACGGGCTCGCGCTGCAATCGTAGACGTTGCCCGGCAGCACCAGCTCCAGCACGCGATCGCCGTCCATGTCGGCGATCGCCGGCGCCGAGCTGGCGAAATTCGGGCGACGCTCGGTCTCGCACTCGGTATAGCCGCGCAGGTCGGCGGCCTGATCGACGTTGACGCCGACCTCGGCCCAGAAGTTCGGCCCTGCGCCGTCGCTGCTCGTGCCATACATCGTGTGCGCGCGGATTCCGCCGCCGTGGCGGTCGAGCGCCATCACGTAGTGTGTGTCGGTCGGCGCGTAGATCTCGGGATAGCCGTCGCCGTCCATGTCGGCGACGGCGAGATTCTCGTTGTACATGCCGGCGCCGTAGCCGGGCTCGGACGGACGCCGCGCCGGCCATCCCGCGCGCGTCGTGCCGTTCGGCGCGAGCACGTTCACCTGCCTGGACGACACACTCGCCGCGTCGCCGACGACGACATGGAGCCTGCCGTCGCGATCGAGATCGGCGAGCGCGAGCGAACGCACTTCGCCGCTCGCGAACGGAGCGACGGGCCAGCCGCCACGCACGCTGCCGCCGCGCTCATACACCGTGACGCTGGGCCCGCTGCGGCCGACGACGATGGCGGGACGCCCGTCGCCGGCGAGATCGCCGATCGCAATGCCGGGCCAGACGCGACTGCCACTTTCGCCGCGCCAGAGCAGAGATCCGTCGGTGCCCTTGAGCGCGACGACGTCGTAGGAACCCGCTACGACATCGAGCCTGCCGTCGCCGTCGATGTCGATCGTCGCGGGCGAGCTGTACCAGCCGGTCTGGCACCACGACGAGAAACAGCCGCCGTAGGCCCACTTCAGCACGGGCATCTCCACGCCTGCATTCGCGGCGGGAGCAAGAGCGAGCGCGAAGAGAGCAATCCAGCGATTCACAGCGGAGGCCATGACTCGGACGATGCGCGATTGTCGAATGCCGGCGCGGCGCGCGACCGCGATACCGACGTTAAACTCCAGCAAATTTTCCGGAATCACGATGCCGCACCCGCTGCTCGCCCGCCGTGGCCTCTACGCGATCACCGACGGACCGCGCGCAGACCTTCTCGCCGCCTGCGAGGCAGCGCTCGACGGCGGCGCGGTGCTGCTGCAATACCGGGACAAGACGCGCGACGCGGAACGGCGGCTCGGGGAAGCCCGAGCGCTGGCGGCACTATGCGCGAGCCGCGGCGTGCCGCTCATCGTCAACGACGACGTCGCCCTCGCCGCTGCCGCCGGAGCCGCCGGCGTGCATCTCGGCGAAGACGACGCCGACCTCGCCGAGGCGCGCGCGCGGCTCGGCGCGAACGCCATCCTCGGCGTGTCGTGCTACGACTCGCTCAAGCGCGCGCGCGCGTTCGCTGCCGCGGGAGCGGACTATCTCGCGTTCGGAGCGTTTCATCCGTCGCCGACGAAGCCCGGCGCGCGCAAGGCGACGTTGTCCTTGCTCCGTCAAGCGAAGTCGCTCGGCCTGCCGCTCGTCGCGATCGGCGGCATCACGCCGGAGAACGGCCGCGCGATCGTCGAGGCCGGCGCCGATTACCTCGCGGCGATCTCGGCGGTTTTCGGCACGACCGAGGTGCGCGCCGCCGCGCGCGCGTTTGCCGCGCTGTTCGGTTCGGCGCGTTCGTAGGACAATTCGCGTTTCCCATCCGATGTCCCCGCCAAAGCGAGGACGAGAAGACATGCCCACCAACCACGAGCTCTTCGAGCGCGCCCTGAAGCGCCTTCCCGGCGGCGTCAATTCACCCGTGCGCGCGTTCAAATCCGTCGGCGGCGAGCCGTTCTTCACCGCGCGCGCCGATGGCCCGTATCTCTTCGACGTCGAAGGCAAACGCTACATCGACTACGTCGGCTCGTGGGGACCGATGGTCGTCGGCCACAATCATCCGCACGTGCGCGCCGCGGTCGAGCGCGCAATCCGGGACGGTCTGTCCTTCGGCACACCCTGCCCCGCCGAAGTCACGATGGCGGAGACCATCGCGAAGCTCGTGCCGTCGATCGACGTCGTGCGCATGGTCAACTCCGGCACCGAGGCGACGATGTCGGCGATCCGCCTCGCGCGCGGATTCACCGGCCGCTCGCGCATCGTGAAGTTCGAAGGCTGCTACCACGGCCACGGCGACGCATTTCTCGTCAAGGCGGGCTCGGGCGCGCTGACGTTCGGCACGCCGACCTCGCCCGGCGTGCCGAAGGCGCTCGCCGATCTCACGCTGACGATTCCGTACAACGATGTCTCGGCAGCCGAGCAGGCTTTCACCGAGTTCGGCAGCGAGATCGCCGCCCTGATCATCGAGCCGATCGCCGGCAACATGAACCTGATCCTGCCGCGCGAGGGCTATCTCGCCGCGCTGCGCGAGCTCTGCACGAAACACGGCGCGCTCCTGATCTTCGACGAGGTCATGACGGGCTTCCGCGTCGCGTCCGGCGGCGCGCAGGCGCTGTACGCCATCACGCCCGACCTCACGACGTTCGGCAAGATCATCGGCGGCGGCATGCCGGTGGGCGCGTACGGCGGACGACGCGAGATCATGCAGCAGGTTTCGCCGGCGGGACCGGTGTATCAGGCCGGCACGCTCTCGGGAAATCCTGTCGCGATGGCTGCGGGGCTCGCGATGCTCGAGCTGATCCAGACACCGGGATTTTACGAGGAGCTCGACCGGCGCACGCGCCTGCTCGCCGACACGCTCGCAGCAGCCGCAGTCGAGGCGGGTGTCGCGATGAGGACGAACCGCGTCTGCGGCATGTTCGGGCTGTTTTTCACCGACGAGAAAGTCGAGACCTACGCCCAGGCGACGCGCTGCGACACCGCGATGTTCAACCGCTTCTTCCACGGCATGCTGAAACGCGGCGTCTATCTCGCGCCGTCGGCGTTCGAGGCCGGCTTCGTCTCGATCGCGCACACCGAGGAGATCATCGCCGCGACGCTCGAAGCCGCGCGCGGTGCGTTCGCCGAAGCGCGCGCGGGCTGAGCGGCGGCGCCCGGCGCGCCGTGGACATCATGCGAGGCCCAGCGTATGGTCGGACGCGGTCTACGCGATGACAGCCGCCATGTCGCGATCCCTTCGGTGCCGCGCCCTCGCCGCGCTGGCGAGTCTTCTCATTTCTCCCGCGTTCGCAGACGAGCCCGCGTCGCAACCCGGCGGCGCCTGGCAACTCCTCCGCTCGCACTTCTACGGTACGCGCGAATTCGGCGAGGTCGACGAGGCCTTCATGCCGTCGAAGCGCCCGGCAGCACGCCCGATCCCGCGGCGACGCCGGTGGCGCTGCACTTCGGCGAGGCGGCGCGCGGCAGGATCAGGCAGGTCAGGCTCTTCATCGACAACAATCCGTCGCCCGTCGTCGCGACGCTCGACATCGGCGCCGGCCAGCCGATCGCCGAGATCGATTTTCGCGTGCGCGTCGATCGCGCGACCGCCGTGCGCGCGGTCGCCGAAACGGCGGACGGCAGGCTCGAGATGCGCAGCGCCTGGGTGCGCGCCGAAGGCGGCTGCTCGGCGCCGCCGGCCGGCACGGGCGAAGGCAAGCTCGGCGACGTGCGTTTTCGGCCGACGGAGGACGGCCGGTCGCTGCAGGTCGGCATCCGCCACCCGAACTATTCGGGCTTCCAGATCGATCCCGTGACCGGCGATCCGATTCCGCCACACTATGTTTCGCACGTAAGGCTTACCGCCGGCGGCAAGCCGCTGATGGCGATCGAGAGCGGCATCTCGATCAGCGAAAACCCGACTTTCCGCATCGTCAGCGACGCGCCCATCGCGACGCCGGTGGCGCTCGAAGCGATCGACTCGAAAGATGCACATTACAGCGCGACGTGGAACGGCGCCGCGCAGGGCGCCACCGGCGCCGCAGGAACGCATTGATGCATCGAACCGCGCGCGCCAGCCGTGTGCGCCGCGTGCTGGTTTTCGCCTCGCTGGCGTGGGGCGTCGCGAACGCCGCGCCGTTCGAGGTTCGCGAAGTGGCCGCGGGCGTGTTCGTGCATGAAGGCGCCGCCGTCGCGCTGGACGCGCCGGGCCATGACGACATCGCCAACCTCGGCTTCGTCGTCGGCGCGCGCTGCGTGGCGGTCATCGACACGGGCGGCTCGGTGCGCACGGGCCGCGCGCTGCGGGACGCGATCGCGCAGCGCACGAAGAAACCCGTCTGCTACGTGATCGACACGCACGTGCACGTCGATCACGTGCTCGGCAATGCCGCATTCCGCGATGCGAAGCCGATCTTCGTCGGCAGCGCCACACTGCCGGCAGCGATCGACGCGAGCCGCCGCTATTTCGTCGAGCATTATCCGGACGACTTCGACGGCACGGCTTCGGCCGATCAAATCATCGTGCCGGAACTGACCGTCGCGGCGACGCGCACGCTCGATCTCGGCGATCGCACGCTGAGCCTGCGCGCGTGGCCGAAGGCGCACACGGACAGCGATCTCACGGTCATGGTCGAGGATGCCGGCGTGCTCTTCGCCGGCGATCTCCTGTTCGTGGGACGCGTGCCGGCGCTCGACGGCAGTGCCAAAGGCTGGCTCGCGGCGATCGATGCGATCGAGGCCATGAAAGCTCAGCAGGTCGTGCCGGGCCACGGCCCCGTCGCACGCGATCCTGCGGCGGCGTTCGCGGCCGAGCGCCGCTATCTCGAAACACTGATCGACGGCGTGCGCAGGGAGATCTTGGCCGGACGGCCGATCGGCGACGCGACGGCGCGCGTCGGCCAGTCCGAAAAGCGGCACTGGCTGCTCTTCGACACGGCGAACGCGCACAACGTCTCGATCGTGTACCGCGAGCTCGAGTGGGAATAGCATGAGGAGGCGGACGTTCATCCGCGGTGCGGCGCTCGCCGCGAGCGCCGTCGCGGTTCCGGCCCTGCGCGCGGCGACAGCGCGCGCAGCGATCGTCGGCGGCGGCTTCGGCGGCTCCGCATGCGCGCTGCTTCTGAAAGCAGCCGATCCGTCGATCGACGTCACCCTGATCGACCCCGCCGAGCGTTACGTGACCTGCCCGATGAGCAGCGAGGTCGTGATCGGCACGCGCACGCTCGAATCGCTCACGGTGACGCGCGAGGGTCTGCGTCGTGCCGGTGTGCGCTTCGTGCGTGGGCGTGCGACTGCGATTGATGCCGACACGCGCACGCTGCGGCTGGAAGGCGGGACGCGGCTCGGCTACGACGCCTGCGTCGTTGCGCCGGGCATCCGCTTCCTGTGGGGCCGGCCGGAAGGCTACGACGAGAGCGCTGCGCAGCAGATGCCGCATGCTTGGGAAGCCGGTGCGCAGACATTGCGGCTCGCCGAGCGTCTGCGCGCAATGGACGACGGCGGTGTGTTCGCGATCAGCGTGCCGTCCGGCCTGATGCGATGCCCGCCCGGCCCGTACGAGCGGGCGAGCCTCATCGCCGAGTACCTCGCCCGCCACAAGCCGCGATCGAAGATCCTGATATTCGATGCGAACAACCGCTTCCCGCGGAAGGAAGCGTTCGCGGCGGCCTGGGATGCGTTGTATCGCGGGCGCCTGGAATGGATCGCGATGACCGAAGGCGGAGCGGTGCAGCGCGTCGACGCGCGCGCCGGCAGGCTGTACACGTCGAGCGGCACGCACCGCGTCGCCGTCGCGAACGTCATCCCGCCGCAGGCGCCGGCGCAGTTCGCCGTCGATGCGGGCCTCGCGAGCGGTCGCGGCTGGTGTCCCGTCGACCCCGCGAGCTTCGAATCGACGAAGCTGCCGCACGTGCACGTGATCGGCGATGCGTGCATCGCCGATGCGATGCCAAAAGCGGCATCGGCTGCGCTGAGCCAGGCGCGGCGATGTGTCGAGGCGATCATCGCGAAACTGCACGGCCGCGAACCGCCTCCATCCAAACTCGACAGCGTCTGCTACAGCGCGCTTTCCACGCGCGAGGCGCTCGCGATCCGCGCGCGCTTCGAAGTCGCGAACGGCCACATCGAAGCCATCGCTACGGGCGCAGAGGCGGCAGAAGCAGCCCAGGTCGGGCACGAGGCCGCACAGGCCTGGTACCGGTCGATCCGGGCCGCATCGTTCGGCGCCTGAGCGGGCACCGCAGCGTCTTCGGTACGAAGAACGCTCAAAATACGGCCTTTACACATACATAGGTTTACTATGCCTGCGGGCACGGCAGGATGAAGCCACCGTCATGTGACGGATTGCTAGGAGGCTTCCGATGAACCCCATGACCCGCATGGCCGGTGCGCTTGCGCTCACGCTCGCCGCCGGCGCCGTTTTTCAATTCGCTGCCACGCCGGCTCTCGCGGCGACGCCCGCCGCCGCGACGGCGCCCGCCTCGCCGAAGCTGCACGCGACGATGCGCGAGCTCTGGCAGGGCCACGCCGAGACGACGCGCGAATACGCGCTGGCGGTCAAGGCGGGCGACGCGGCCGCCGAGAAGAAATCCGCCGACGCCGTCGTCGCCAACGCGAAGAAGATCGCGGACGCGGTAGGCAGCTTTTATGGCGAAGCGGCCGGCAAGAAGATGCTGGAGCTGCTGGCCGGCCACTGGGGGGGAGTCAAGGCGTTGACCGACGCGCAGAAGGCGGGCGATACGGCCGCCGTGTCGAAGGCAATGCAGGACCTGTCCGCGAACGCGGACGAGATCGCGAAGTTCCTATCGGGGGCGAACCCGAACCTGCCCGAGAGCGCGGTCAAGGGACTGCTCGTCACGCACGCCGCCCATCACCAGGCGCTGACGGGCGAGATCATGAAGGGCGACACCGCAGCCGCCGCAAAGACCTGGACCGCGATGCAGGCCCACATGAACACGATCGCGGACGCGCTCTCCGACGGCATCGCCAAGCAGTTCCCGGCGAAGGCCACATGAACGCGGCATAGTCGAACGATGCAGGCAAGTGCGCTCCGCCAGCTCGGGCCGACGCAGCAGAAGCTGCTGCGTCGGCTGCTGGCCGCGCCGGAAGGCGCGACGGTGGAGACCTTGTGCGAGTCGCTCGGCGTCACGCATAACGCCGTGCGCCAGCACCTGACCGCGCTGATCGCGGCGGGCTACGTCGACCGCGGCACCGCGCTTCCGACCGGCGGGCGCCCGCAGATGCGTTACGTGCTGCTCCCGGCCGGGCGCGAGCTGTTTCCACGCAACTACGGCCTGATCGCCACGCGCGTCATCGAACACCTGTACGCCGAGCGCGGCAAGACGGCGGTGCAGGCGCTGCTGGGCGATATCGGGCGCGCGCTCGGCGACACCGCTGCCGAGCGCATCGCCGCGGCGAGCCCCGACGAGACCGCCCAGGCGCTCGCCGATCAGCTCGACGCGCTCGGCTACGAAGCCGCAGCGGTGCGGCGCGACGGCGAGACGCAGATCGAAGCGTACAACTGCGTGTTCCACGCGCTTGCCAAGGCGCATCCGGACATCTGCCGGTTCGACCTCGCCTTCATGGAAGCCGCGACAGGCCGCGCGGTGCACCATCTTGAATGCCTCGTGCGCGGCGGTCACGCCTGCCGGTTCCGGCTCGGCACGCCGAGAAAGCCGGACGCGTGAGCGCTACCAGGTGCCGGTGTTCGGCATCGACTTCCACGGCTCGCGCGGCGGCAGCGGATCGCCTTTCTGCAGCAGCTCGATCGAGATCAGGTCCGGCGAGCGCACGAAGGCCATGTGCCCGTCGCGCGGCGGGCGGTTGATCGTGATGCCCATCTTCCGCAAGTGCTCGCAGGTCGCGTAGATGTCGTCGACGCGGAACGCGAGATGGCCGAAGTTGCGCGCCGAGCCGTAGTCCTCGGTCGAGCCCCAGTTGTACGTGAGCTCGATTTCCGCGTCGGGGCTCTCGGGTGCGGACAGGAACACGAGTGTGAACTTGCCGGCCTCGTTGTCCATGCGGCGGACTTCCCGCAGGCCGAGGCCTTCGCAGAAGAACTTCAGCGTCTCGTCGAGATCGCGCACCCGGATCATCGTGTGAAGGTATTTCATGGCTGTCCTCGCGCGGTCCCGCCGGCGCACACCGTGCTCGTCATGCCGGCGAAAGCCAGGAACCATTTTGCCGGTTCGGTCGTCGCCGCGCGGCTGGAACGAAGAGCAAAATCAAAACGGGTCCCGGTTTCGCCGGGATGACTGAGCGTAGCTCACGCCCGCTGGAACCTCGGCACGTGGTGCATCAGCCGTGCAAGCCGCTCCAGCGGATCGGTCATCTGCAAGAGCTGCTGGCGCTCGGGCGGTTCGAGCGGCAGCACCTCGGCGAGGCGGAAGCCGACCCAGCTCGCGTTGTCGTAGCACTTGCGGTCCGCGTTCGCGAACGGCCCGCCGGCTTTCTCGATCAGCCGCTCCAGAATGGTCGCGAGGAGGCCGTGCTCCGGCGGCACGGGGACGACCGGCTCGTCCGGCCAGAAGCGCACCTCGCCGTGTACCAGGCCGTTGTCGCGCACGCGCGTCGAAGTCACGTGGAATCGCTCGCAGCCTTCGGCCGAGATGCCGAGCAGGCCGTCGGGCAGCGTGTAGAAATCGGTGATGCGCGCGAGCGTACCCACGGCCGCCGGCACGGCCGGCTCGCCGGCTTCGCGCCCCTGCAGGATCAGGCACACGCCGAAACCCGAGCTGCGCCGCGCGCAATCGCGCACCAGATCGAGGTAGCGCTGCTCGAAAATGCGCAGCGCGAGCGGACCGCCGGGAAACAGCACGGCCGACAGCGTGAAAAGCGGTATATCGGTCAGCGGCACTGCGGCCAGTGTAGTGCGCGCGCCGCCGCGTGCCTACCGTCCGCGGCGTGCGGTTCAGGCAGGAGCGCCCGCTCGCAGCGCGTCGAGAAAACGGCGCGGCGCGCCTTCGAAGCCGCCGTTCGACATGAACACGACGTGGTCGCCGGGTCGCGCCTCGGTGCGCAGGGCCGTGATCAGCGCGTCGACCGTCGGCGCTGTGACGGCCCGTCCCGACAGCGCCTCGATGATGCGCCCGGCATCCCAGGGCAGCTCGGCCCGCTTCAGGAACACGACGGCGTCCGCGTCGCGCAGCGACGGCGCGAGCTCGCTCGCGTGCGCACCCATGCGCATGGAATTCGAGCGCGGCTCCATGCCGACGAGGATGCGTGCTCGGCCGACGCGCGCGCGCAGCCCCGCGAGCGTCGTCGCGATCGCGGTCGGATGATGCGCGAAATCGTCGTAGACGCGCACGCCGCCGATCTCGCCGAGAAATTCCATGCGCCGCGCAACGCTGCGGAAGTCGGCGAGCGCCGGCAACACCGTGGCAGCGTCGACGCCGGCCGCGTGCGCGGCCGCGAGCGCGGCGAGCGCATTCATGATGTTGTGGCGGCCGGTGAGATTCCAGCGCGCAACGCCGATCTCGCGATCGCGATGCGATACCTCGAAAACGGAGCCATCCGCTTCGACGAGGCGCGCGCGCCAGTCGCCGGCTTCGATGCCGAAGCTCGACACCGGCGTCCACGCGCCCATTGCCAGCACCTCGGCGATGCGCTCGTCTTCGGCATTGACGACCAGGCGCCCGTTTCCCGGCACGATACGCACGAGGTGATGGAACTGGCGCTGGATCGCGGTGATATCCGGAAAGATGTCGGCGTGGTCGTACTCGAGGTTGTTGAGGATCGCGATCGTCGGCCGGTAGTGCACGAATTTCGAGCGCTTGTCGAAGAACGCAGTGTCGTATTCGTCTGCCTCAATGACGAAAGGCCGGGATGCGGGATGCGGGATTGGGGATTCGGAAGAGCGGGCGCCTGGCATGCCTGCAGTTCTTACGGATACCGAATCCCGAATCCCCAATCCCGGCCCTAGCCGCGCCGAGATGCCGAAGTTGACGGGCACGCCGCCGACGAGAAATCCGGGCGCGTGACCCGCCGATTCCAGCAGCCACGCGAGCAGCGAGGTCGTCGTCGTCTTGCCGTGCGTGCCTGCGACCGCGATGACGCGCCGCTCCGCAAGCACGGCTTCACCGAGCCACTGCGGCCCCGAGATGTAGCGCAGCCGCGCATCGAGCATCGCCTCGACCATCGGGTTGCCGCGCGACAGCGCATTGCCGACGACGACGAGATCCGGCGGCGGCTCCAGATGACGCGCGTCCCAGCCGGACTTCAGTGTAATGCCGAGCTGCTCGAGCTGCGTGGACATCGGCGGATAGACGTTCGCATCCGTGCCTTCGACCTCGTGGCCGAGCTCGCGCGCGAGCGCGGCGATGCCGCCCATGAACGTGCCGCAGATGCCGAGGATGTGGAGTTTCAAGGGGATTTCGCCCGGAGAGTCCGTCGGCCGAAGCTTACGGCAGCGCCGGTGCCGGCGCCGCCGTCGCCGCGCGTCCTGCCCGCTCACGCGCCATCGAACAACGCCTGCCCGAGCGCCCAGGCCGCGACCGCCCACGCGAGCGCGAGCGCGAGGCCGAAGCCGAACGGCGCCTCCAGCGCGCGACGCACGATGTGCGCGACCACGACGAGGTTCCAGACGATCAGGCCGAGCATGGCCCAGGAGAGCAGCACGTGGCGTGGCGTCATCTCGGCCGGCGTCGCAGGCGCGGGACCGGACAGCCAGGCCAGTGGCAGCACCAGCAGCGAGAACACGATGCTGCACGCGACCAGCGCGCTCGCGGTCTGCACGTAGCGGTTCTCGAGCCGGCGGATGCGCAGCGCGATCCAGCAGAGCGCCAGCACGACCGCGGTCGACACCAGCGATCGCAGCAGCACGTTGGCGCCTGCGCCGAGCAGGCGGCCCGTCACGACGTCGAGCAGCACGCCGGCGACGATCAGAAGCGCGAGCAGCACCGGCGAGTACGGCATCTCGTCGGGACCGCGCCTGAGGTGGCAGAGGTCCATCACGAGCAACGCGAATTCCGAGGCGGGGGACGTGCGGCGCGGCATCGTTCTCATACTGCCCGACGCTGCGGTGCGCGGAACAGGCCCGCCTCGGCGCGACGCCACGGCAGACCGGGCCGCGCAGCCCGGGCGCGATCAGGCACCGGCGAGTTCGCCGGGCAGCGCGGCGAGGATGCGCTTGAAGACTTCATCGACCTCGCCGACGCCGTCGACGATGCGGAGCTTGCCGATCCCGGCGAAGTGCTCTGCGACGGGCGCCGTCTGCTCGGCATAGACACGCAGTCGTTCGCGCACGGTCTCGGGCGTGTCGTCCTTGCGCCCTTCGGCGGCGGCGCGGCCGGCGATGCGCTCGACGATCAGCTCGCTCGGCACCTTCAGCTTGATCGCGATGTCGAGCGGCTGCCCGATGCGTGCGAGCAGCGCTTCGAGCGCTTCGCACTGCGCGAGATTGCGCGGATAGCCGTCGAGGATGAAACCGCCGCGGGCGTCGGGCTCGGTGATGCGCTCCTCGAGCATCGCGAGCACGATGTCGTCGGAGACGAGCTTGCCGGCCTCCATGACCGCCTTGGCCTTGAGCCCGAGCGGCGTGCCGGCCTTGACGGCCGCGCGCAACAGGTCGCCCGTCGAGATGTGCGGCACCTTGAGCTCCGCCTTGAGCATCGCGGCCTGGGTGCCCTTGCCCGAGCCGGGCGCGCCGAGTAAGACGAGTCGCATGCTGCTCCGATGCGGCCACGCGGCGCCGCTGACGCTAGACTTCAGGACGATGGACTTCCGGCAACGCTAGCGGCTGGCCGGAAACGTGTCAAACCGCCTCAACAAGGAGATTTCATGGCCACGGGCAAGCTCCTTTACGCGCAATCGGGCGGCGTGACCGCAGTGATCAATGCGACCGCCTGCGCCGTGATCCAGGCGGCGCGCCGCAAGGGCGTGCGCGTGCTGGCCGCGCGCAACGGCATCATCGGCGCGCTGCGCGAGGACCTGATCGACACCGCGAAGGAAACGCCGGCCGCGATCGCGGCATTACGCCACACCCCCGGCGGTGCGTTCGGCTCGTGCCGCTACAAGCTGAAGTCGCTGGAACAGGACCGTGCGCAATACGAGCGCCTCATCGAGGTGTTCCGGGCGCACGACATCCGCTGGTTCCTCTACAACGGCGGCAACGACTCGGCCGACACGGCGCTCAAGATCTCCGAGATCGGCAATGCGCTCGGCTATCCGATCGCCACGATCGGCGTGCCGAAGACCGTCGACAACGATCTCGCCGTCACCGACTGCTGCCCCGGCTTCGGCTCGGTCGCGAAATACACCGCGGTGTCCGTGCAGGAGGCGAGCCTCGACGTCGAATCGATGTGCGAGTCGTCGACCAAGGTGTTCGTCATCGAGGTCATGGGCCGCCACGCCGGCTGGATCGCCGCCGCGGCCGGGCTCGCCGCGCGCAAGGCCGGCGAGCCGCCGCACATCATCCTGTTCCCGGAGATCACCTTCGACGAGGAGAAATTCCTCGCCCGCGTGAAGGCGACTGTCGAGCGCGTCGGCTATTGCACTGTCGTCGTTTCGGAGGGCGTGAAGAACGCCGAGGGCCGGTTCCTCGCCGAGGCCGGCACGCGCGATGCGTTCGGACACGCGCAGCTTGGCGGCGCGGCGCCTGTCATCGCACAGCTGGTCAAGGCGAAGCTGGGCTACAAGTACCACTGGGCGCTGCCCGATTACCTGCAGCGCTCGGCGCGGCATCTCGCCTCGAAAGTCGATGCGGATCAGGCGTATGCGGTGGGCAAGGCCGCCGTCGAGTACGCGCTTGAGGGCATGAACGCGGTCATGCCGGTCATCGTGCGCACCTCCGACAGGCCGTATCGCTGGAAGATCGAGCCGGCGCCACTCCGGAAGATCGCGAACCGCGAGAAGAAGCTGCCGCCCTCGTTCATCGCCAGGGACGGCTACGGCATCACGGCCGCGGCCCGGCGGTACCTCGAACCGCTGATCCGTGGCGAGGACCCACCGAAATACGGCAGGGACGGCATACCCGAGTACGTGCGGCTCAGGAACGTCCCGATGGGGAAGAAGCTGCCGGTTTACAGCATCGAGGACAAATAGCCCTCGCCCCCGCCTTCTCCGCGAGAACCTCGGCTCACCGCGTTGGCCGGCGGGGCTGGGGCTTGTCGGTGGGCTGAAACCACCCTTGAAACGCCGGGCGGCGAGATGCCCGGCGGACGCTGCTGCAACGCGACAAGCCCGATTTCCGCGCCGCATCGTTATACTCGCCCGGTTTTCCCCCGGATTCGTCTGCCAATTTCCTGCGTCTCAAGGGAGGGTTCGATGCTGTTCCAGCAATACGGTCTTCTGATCGCGCTGATATGCGCGGTCCTGGCGATTCTCTACGGCGTCTGGTCGATCCGTTGGGTCCTGGCCAAGCCGGCCGGCAACGAGCGCATGCAGCAGATCGCGGCGGCGATCCAGGAGGGCGCGCGCGCGTATCTCAACCGCCAGTACACGACGATCGCGATCGTGGGCGTCGTGCTGCTGATCATCATCGGCCTCGCGCTGGACTGGAGCACGGCGATCGGCTTCGCGATCGGCGCGATCCTGTCGGGCCTCGCCGGCTATATCGGCATGAACATCTCGGTGCGCGCGAACGTGCGCACGGCCGAGGCGGCGCGCAGCGGCATTCCCAGCGCGCTCGCCGTCGCGTTCCGCGGCGGGGCGATCACCGGCATGCTGGTCGTCGGCCTCGCGCTCCTCGGCGTCGCCGGCTACTTCATCGTGCTGACGCACCACGCCGGCGTGACGCAGGACGGCGCGCTGCACGCGCTGGTCGGACTCGCGTTCGGCTCCTCGCTGATCTCGATCTTCGCGCGCCTCGGCGGCGGCATCTTCACGAAGGGCGCCGACGTCGGCGCCGACCTCGTGGGCAAGGTCGAAGCCGGCATTCCGGAGGACGATCCGCGCAACCCGGCCGTGATCGCGGACAACGTCGGCGACAACGTCGGCGACTGCGCGGGCATGGCGGCGGACCTGTTCGAGACGTACGCGGTGACGCTGATCGCAACGATGCTGCTCGGCGGCGTCATGGCGGCGGACACCGGACCGAACGGCGTGCTCTACCCGCTCGTGCTCGGCGGCGTCTCGATCGTCGCCTCGATCATCGGCACGTTCTTCGTGAAGTCCTCATCCGGCGGCAAGATCATGAGCGCGCTCTACAAAGGCGTGATCGTCTCCGGCGTGCTCGCGCTGCTCGGCTTCATTCCGGTGACGCAGCAGCTCATGGCGAACAGCACGTACGGCGTCTGGAACGTGTTCGGCTGCGCGGTGATCGGCCTCGTCCTGACCGGCGCGATGGTCTGGATCACCGAGTACTACACGGCCACCGAGTTTTCACCCGTGCGCCACGTCGCCAAGGCGTCCACGACGGGCCACGCCACGAACATCATCGCCGGCCTCGGCGTCTCGATGAAGGCCACGGCGCTTCCCGTCATCGTCGTCTGCGCGGCGATATGGGGTTCGTACCACCTCGCGGGCCTCTACGGCATCGCGATCGCGGCGACTGCGATGCTTTCGATGACCGGCATGATCGTGGCGCTCGACGCCTACGGCCCGATCACCGACAACGCGGGTGGCATCGCCGAGATGAGCGAGCTGCCCAAGGACGTGCGCAACGTGACCGATCCGCTCGATGCGGTCGGCAACACGACGAAGGCGGTCACGAAGGGCTATGCGATCGGCTCGGCCGGCCTCGCGGCGCTCGTCCTTTTCGCCGATTACACGCACAAGCTCGGCGTCGAGCATCCGGACCAGATCTTCACGTTCGATCTCTCGAACCATCTCGTGATCATCGGCTTGCTGATCGGCGGCCTGATTCCGTTCCTGTTCGCGTCGATGGCGATGGAAGCGGTCGGCCGCGCCGCCGGCAGCGTTGTCGAGGAAGTGCGCCGCCAGTTCCGCGAGATCGCCGGCATCATGGAAGGCAAGACCAAGCCGGATTACTCCCGCGCCGTGGACATGCTGACGCGCGCGGCGATCAAGGAAATGATGATCCCGTCGATCCTGCCGGTGCTGGTGCCGATCATCGTCGCGTTCGGCTTCAAGTATCTCGCCGGCGGCACGATGGCCGGCGCGCAGGCGCTCGGCGGCGTGCTGATCGGCACGATCGTCACCGGCCTCTTCGTCGCGATCTCGATGACCACGGGCGGCGGCGCGTGGGACAACGCGAAGAAGTACATCGAGGACGGCAACTTCGGTGGCAAGGGTTCCGATGCGCACAAGGCGGCCGTCACCGGCGACACCGTGGGCGATCCGTACAAGGACACGGCGGGTCCCGCCGTCAATCCGCTGATCAAGATCATCAACATCGTCGCGCTGCTGCTGGTTCCCCTGTTGTAAGTCGCAGGCGGTTCCCGCTTTTCAGATGTAAAGCCCCGCCTCGCGCGGGGCTTTTTTCTTTCGAACGGGACTTGCGTCTCTGGACAGCGCCACGACCGTCTGCGATACATGCCGCTCGTCTTGCGGGGTACAGGCCGCATGAAGGAAGGCGTCGACGTTTCCCTGAATCGTACGAAGGCACGCAACCATGAAGCTCGCTCTCACCCTGCTTGCGTTCGCGCTGTCGGGCGCCGCGATCGCGAAGGCACCGGCCACGGTCGACGACGCGCTTGCGCAGGCGAAGAAGGCGCACCAGCCGGTCTTCCTCGATTTCAGCGCGCCCTGGTGCTACTCGTGCTATTTCATGATGACGCACGTGCTGAACGGCGCCGAGTGGAAGAAGCTCGAGGCACGCGCGGTCGTCGCCGAGATCGACGCCGATTCGCCGGACGGCGCCGCGTGGATGAAAAAGCTGCAGGTGAAGGCGCTGCCGGCCTACGTCGTGCTCAACGAAGACGGCGCCGAGCTCGGCCGCATCCTCGCCGAGCAGCCGCGCGAGAAGTTCTATCCGATGGTCGACAGGATTCTCGCCGGCAGTCGCACGCTGGACGAGCTCAAGAAAAGCGCGCGCGAAGGCTCGGCCGACGCGATCGCGACGGTGCTCGGCTCCTACGAAGCGCGCAAGGAAGGCCAGGCGGGCCTCGACTGGTATGCCGGCCTGCCGGAGAACGTGCGCGCGAAGCATGCGAAGGACGCATCGGTCGCGCTCTGGCTCGATCGCCTCGAGCTCGCACGCGCCCTGAAGGCCAAGGACGACGCGGCGGCCGTCGCCGCGGCAAAGCGCGTGCTCGCCGGTGACATCGGCTGCGACCGGCCGTACGTCGTCGACAATCTGCTCCAAGCGAGCGAGAAGGTGCCCGGAGCCGAGCGCAAGGCACTGCTCACGGCGCAGAAGCCCGCGCTGGAACGCCTGCTCGACGAGAACATCTTCGTTGCGAAGCCGAGCTGCGCCGATCAGCGGTCGAGCGTCATCGCGACTGCCGATGTGTACGCGGCCATTGGCGACGCGAAAGCCGAAACGGCCGTGCTCGACCGCGCGATCGCCGCGGTGAGGAAGCAACTGGGCGAGGACCTGCGGAAGGATCGCAACGCCGCCGACAACCTCCGCGTCTATCTCGTCCGCGCCGGACGCACCGGCGAGCTCGACGCGCTCTATCCGAAGCTGATCGCGGCGTATCCCGATGACTACGTCTATCCCTACCGCTGGGGCCGCAGCCTCGTCGAGCGCAACAAGCCGGCCGAGGCGCTGCCGCTGCTCGAGCAGGCGGCCGAGAAGGCCTATGGCGAGAACCGGCTCGTGGTCGCGACGTTCCGCGTCAAGGCACTGAAGGCGCTGCACCGGAACGCGGATGCCGAGCAGGTCGTCGCCGACGTGCTCGAGCAGAACGGCAAATGGTTTCCCGAAGAAGTGGAGAAACTGAAGGCGGCGCTCAAATCCTGAGCCGGGCCTTCGTGCCCGCACGAAAAATCGCGAAAAATTTCGCATGGCGCGGCGCGCCCTGCGCGTTTGACGCGGATCGCGGCTCGCGCTAACTTGTACCATTAAATGTACAAGAGGGCGCCGCGGTGCGGACGATCAATTTCTCGGATGCGCGCAGGCACTTCAAGGAAGTGCTCGACCGCGTCGTCGACGATGCCGACATCACGATCATCACCCGGCGCGATGCGGATGACGTCGTGCTGATGTCGCTCGATTCCTACAACAGCTGGCAGGAAACGATGCACCTGATGGCCAGCCCGGACAATGCCCGCTGGCTGAATGAATCGATTGCGCAGGCTCGCGCCGGACGCGCGCGGCCGCGGGCGCTGCCCGACGCCGAAGAAGCTGCGCTGTCGGTGCGCGAACCGGAGGCGCAGCCCCACGTCGCAAAGACCAGGCGCACGCGAGCGAAAACTTCGCGGCGCAAACGCTGATGTCCCGTCGGATCGCGTTCACCGACCATGCGTGGTCGGACTATCTCGCGTGGCAGCAGGCCGACCGCAAGATGCTGCGCAGGATCAACGCGCTGATCAACGCCGCCGCTCACGAACCGTTCGAAGGCGTGGGCAAGCCGGAACCGCTGCGCGGGGACTGGCAGGGCTTCTGGTCGCGCCGCATCGATGACATGCATCGTCTCGTCTATGAAGCCGACGCGCACGATCTCGTGATCGCGACGTGCCGCTACCACTACGGCGACCACTGACGCAGACGCTGCAACGCAGCACGACTTGCACTATCCTTCGCGCCCCCCGAAAGGCGCCGGCCGCAGGCCGCGCGCATCCGTACGACCCCAGGAGCAAGCATCATGGCCCTCGACCGCGTCCCCGCCGGCCGCGACGTGCCGAACGAAATCAACGTCGTCATCGAGATTCCGATGAACGAGGAGCCGGTCAAGTACGAGGTCGACAAGGCGACCGGCGCGATCTTCGTCGATCGCGTGCTGACGACGCCGATGCGCTATCCATGCAACTACGGCTACGTGCCGCGCACGCTCGGCGGCGACGGCGATCCGCTCGACGTGCTGGTGATCATGCCCGTGCCGTTGCTGCCGGGCTCGGTGATCCGCTGCCGCCCGGTCGGCATGCTCAACATGACCGACGAAGCCGGCGAGGACATGAAGCTCGTCGCCGTGCCGGTGTCGAAGGTGTTTCCCGGCTACCGCGACGTCGAATCAGTGCGCGACCTGCCCGAGCTGACGCTCGACCGCATCGCGCATTTCTTCGCGCACTACAAGGATCTGGAAAAGGGCAAGTGGGTCAAGATCGAGGGCTGGCGCGGCGCCGAGGATGCGAAGCGCGAGATCAGCGCCGGCGTGGAGCGCTACGTCGCCGCTCCGGAGAAACCTGCGTTCTGACGCTTCCGCGCAGGCGCGAGGGTCGCGCCGGTCAATCCTCGTCGCTCGCCTCTTCGTCCTCGCCGCGAAGATGCTCGACGGTGGGATCGACACCCGAAGCCAGCGCTTCGCGCACGTTCCAGATCGACACCTCGACGCCGCGGAACGGCTGCGAATACACCGGCGCGGCGCGGAAGCGGAAGCGCCGGTAGAAGCTGATGACCAGGCCGTCCGGATGTTCGGCGGCCCAGGCCGGCAGCTCGTCGAGCGTCAGCGTCGGCAGCGGCTGGGTCAGGCGACCGGCGAATTCATAGACGCCGTGGTGCCAGCCGAGGTGCACGATCGGCTGGCCGCGCTCCTGCGCGTCGTGCACCTCCGCGGCGACCGCGCGCACGTCGTAGCGCGGGTCGGTGCCCTGGATCAGTGCCAGCTTCATGAGCAGCACGACCGCCACCGTCCCGAGCGCGGGCCACAGCGGCTCGTGGATGCGTCGCGCGAAAACCAGCAGGACGACACCCAGCAGCGCCACGCCGGCGCCCCACGCCGGCCAGGTGTCCGAAACGAACGCGAGGTCCGGCCGCGTCGCGGCATAGCCCGGCAAGAGCGCCAGCGCGATCCCGATCGCGATGAGCACGATCGAAGCGAGGCCCACGCGGATGACAAACGCCGATCGCTCGAGTGCGATGGCGAGCAGCATCGCGATGCCGGGCAGTATCGGCAGCAGGTAGTGCGCCTGCTTGCCGCCGATCAGCGAGAACGCGATCAGCGTCGGCAGCGCCCAGGCGAGCGCGAGGCGTGCGCCGCGCTCGCGCCAGAGGTCGCGCAGCGGCGACAGGCGCGCCCGCAGCGCGAGCGGCCACGGCAGCAGCATCACCGGCAGCCACACGACGTACCACCAGATCGGCTGGGCGTGCGTGCCGGTCTTGACGCCCTGGATGCGATCAAACGTCTGGCTGAGGAAAATCGCCCGCGCGTATTCGGGCCCGCCGTGCAGCGCCGCCGGGATCGCCCAAGCCAGTGCGATGATGGCGCCGAGAACGATCGCGGCCACAAGCAGGCCGAAGTAGCGTGCGTTGCCGCGCGGGATGCCGCGGTTCCACCACGGCGCGAGCAGCGCCGCGAAGCCGACGTCGAGCAGCAGCACCGGCCCCTTGGCGAGAATGCCGAGCCCGATGCCGAGGCCGGTCAGCGCCACACCGCGCCGCGGGCGGTCCTCGACGAGATCGACGATGCCGTGCAGCGCAAGCAGCGCGCAGGTCGTCAGCAGCACGTCGAACATGATCGCGTTGGCAAACGTGGCGAAATACAGCATGCCGAGCAGCAGCACCGCGGCGGTGCGCGCCACGGCGGCGGAGCCCGACAGGCGGCTCACCAGCCGCGCCAGCAGGAACAGGCTCGCGAGCGAGCACGCGAGCGTCATTGCGCGCGCGGTCCACGCGTGCACGCCGGTGACGAGCCAACCCGCATTGATCAGCCAGAACAGCAGCGGCGGCTTCTGCGGATACAACGCGCCGTTGAGATGCGGCACGAGAAATTCGCCGGTCCGGCGCATTTCCCAGGCCACGGCGAGGTAGCGCGTCTCGTCGATCGGCAGCGGCGGCAACAGAAAGACGACCGGAACCAGCAGCAGGAAGCCGAGGAACAGCGGATGTTCGACCAGCGCGCGCCACGGCGGCGCCGAAGCGGTGGAAGCAATCGGGGTCACGTCGGTGCAAGGAAACGTCGATCGCGACACTTTCGCATCGGAGCGTGATTTGCGCCAGCTTCACGCATCCCGGCGCACCTGCGAGGTGCGGGCACCGCGTTCATTGCTCGCAGCAAGACGGTGAGTCCCCGTCATGGCGATGGACGACGCTCACCCGCGCCGCAGCAGCTCACGCAGATCGATGACCGCCGCGTTCGCGCGCGAGATGTAGTTCGCCATCACCAGCGAGTGGTTGGCGAAGAAACCGAACGGCGTGCCGTTGAGGACGATCGGGCTGCCGAGCGGCTCCTGCGACTCGCGCAACTCGCGGATCACCTGGTCCAGGCTCACCATCGCGTTCTTGTCGCGCAGCACCGGCGCGAAGTCGATGCGGATCGCCTCGAGCTGCTCGCGCAGCGCCCATGTGTAGCCGCGCGCCTCGTAGAAGTTGTCGTCGATCTCGGTCCATGGCGTCCGGACGACGCGCGGGCTCGCGGCGGGCGTCGACTGCTGCGCGTTCGGGTCGCCCGCGAGATCGGTGTCGATGCGTTCCTGGCCGACGCTGGCGGAAAGCCGCTGCGAGAGCGATCCGAGCCGTGTCGAGACCGTGCCGAGGTAGTCGGCAAGATTGTCGGCGCGCGCGAAAAACTGGGCGTCGTGGAGGTCGCTGTCGGCCAATCGCGTGAGGTAACGGTCCACGTAGCCGATCGCCTTGCGGTACTGGCGCTCCGAGCTCGGCAGCAGCCAGCGATCGTTCGGCGAATTGAACAGCGGTGCCGCTTCCCGGAGATCGACGTCCTCGGTCGACTGCGTCTGCGAGCGGCTGAACGCGTTGCGCATCGCGTCGGAGAGATCGCGCGTCGCAACCAGCGCTCCGAATTCCCAGTTCGGCACATTGTCCATCAGCACGCCGGGCGGCAGCTTGTCGTTGCTGAGATAGCCGCCGCGCTTTTCCAGCAGCGTCTCGGCGCAGCGCATCAGCGTCGAGACCGTCACCGAGCCGGCGACGAGCGACTGGTTCTTGGCCGCCACGCGCGCCTGCGCGGTCGAGGCGACGTCGAAATGCGGCGGCTCGTAATCCCACCACCACATCAGTGCCAGCACGACCAGCGCATAGACCGCGACGACGATGCCCGCGATCCGCGCTATCCGGCCCCTGCCCGGCTTCGCGGGCGATCCCGTGGTGTCCTGCATTGCCCTCACCCTGCGCCTGGCGCCATGGAATGCACGCCGGCGCGGCCGGCGTTCGCAGGACTATCGTACTTCAGTCGTTGCCGTACTTGCCGGGTGCGGGTTCGCCCTTCTTGCCGAGGTCTTCGAGCATCGTCTTGAGGTCCTCGGCGTGTTCCTCTTCCTTGGCGAGGATCTCCTCCATCATGCGCCGGGAGGTGGGATCGTCGTCCCCGAGGTACTGCGCGATCTCGCGGTAGCTGTCGATGGCGATGCGCTCGGCGACGAGGTCCTCCTCGATCATCTCGACGAGGCTGGAGCCTTCGACGTACTGCGCGTGGCTGCGCGACAGCAGCCCCTCGGGATCGAGATTCGGCTTGCCGTCGAGCTGCGTGATGCGCTCGGCGATGCGGTCGGCGTGCTCCTGCTCGTCCGTGGCATGCTCGGCGAACTCGGCCGCGACGGTCTTGGCGTGGATGCCCGAAGCCATGTAGTAGTGGTACTTGTAGCGCAGGGTGCAGACGATTTCGGTCGCGAGCGCGTCGTTCAGAAGCTTGATGACGGTCTCGCGATCGGCCTTGTAACCCTGCGTCACCGCGCCCTGCTGGATGTGCTCGCGCGCGCGTTTGCGGATGGTCTCGACGTCGGTGAGAAACGGTTTCGCTGACATGCTGCCTCCGGATCCAGGGGTGAGCGCGGAATCGACATCGCGAGGCGTCGATCGACGCGCACGGCGAAGGCCTCCGATCTTAAATCCGGAATATGAACGGGGCTGCAATTTTTCGGGCCCGCAGGAAACGGGCGTCCCCTCTCCCGCGACGCGGCAGAGGAGACAGCGCGCGAATGCATGGAGAAATCAACCGACAGCTACTGCGGCGAATAGACCTCGCCGCCCTTCGCCCGGAATTCCGCCGCCTTCTTGGCCATGCCCTCGCTGATCGCAGCGGACTCGTCCACACCGTGCGCCTTCGCGTAGTCGCGCACGTCCTGCGTGATCTTCATCGAGCAGAACTTCGGACCACACATCGAGCAGAAGTGCGCGGTCTTGTGCGCCTCCTTCGGCAGCGTCTCGTCATGGAATGCCTTGGCCTTCTCGGGATCGAGCGCGAGGCGGAACTGATCCTCCCAGCGGAACTCGAAGCGGGCCTTCGACAGCGCGTTGTCGCGCGCCTGCGCACCCGGGTGGCCCTTGGCGAGGTCGGCCGCGTGCGCGGCGATCTTGTACGTGATGATGCCGTCGCGGACGTCCTGCTTGTCCGGCAGCCCGAGGTGCTCCTTCGGCGTCACGTAGCAGAGCATCGCCGTGCCGAACCAGCCGATCATCGCGGCGCCGATCGCGCTGGTGATGTGGTCGTAGCCGGGTGCGATGTCGGTCGTCAGCGGGCCCAGCGTGTAGAACGGCGCCTCGGCGCACTTCTCGAGCTGGCGCTCCATGTTTTCCTTGATGAGGTGCATCGGCACGTGGCCCGGACCCTCGATCATGACCTGCACGTCGTGCTTCCACGCAATCCGCGTCAGCTCGCCGAGCGTGTCGAGCTCGGCGAACTGCGCCTCGTCGTTCGCGTCGGCGATGGAGCCGGGACGAAGGCCGTCGCCGAGCGAGAACGCGACGTCGTACGCCTTCATGATCTCGCAGATCTCCTCGAAACGTTCGTAGAGGAACGATTCGCGGTGATGCGCAAGGCACCACTTCGCCATGATCGAGCCGCCGCGAGAGACGATGCCGGTCACGCGCTTCGCGGTCAGCGGCACGAATGGCAGGCGCACGCCCGCGTGGATCGTGAAGTAATCGACGCCCTGCTCCGCCTGCTCGATCAGCGTATCGCGGAACAGCTCCCAGGTGAGGTCCTCGGCGACGCCGCCGACTTTCTCCAGCGCCTGATAGATCGGCACCGTGCCGATCGGCACCGGCGAATTGCGCAGGATCCACTCGCGCGTCTCGTGGATGTGCTTGCCGGTGGAAAGGTCCATGACGGTGTCGGCGCCCCAGCGGATCGCCCAGACCATCTTCTCCACTTCCTCGGCGATCGAGCTCGTCACGGCCGAGTTGCCGATGTTCGCGTTGATCTTCACGAGGAAGTTGCGGCCGATGATCATCGGCTCGGATTCGGGATGATTGATGTTCGCCGGAATGATCGCGCGTCCGCGCGCGACCTCGTCGCGCACAAACTCCGGCGTGATCGTCTTCGGCAGCGAGGCACCGAACGACTGGCCCGGATGCTGTTTCAGGAGATGCGCCTCGCGGATCGCATCGAGCTTCTGATTCTCGCGGATCGCGACGAACTCCATCTCCGGCGTGACGATGCCGCGCCGCGCGTAGTGCATCTGGGTGACGTTCGCGCCCGCCTTCGCGCGCCGCGGCTTCGGCAGCGCCGGAAAACGAACGCCGGCAAGCTCGGGCGCGACGGCGTGACGGCGCGTGAACGGCGACGTGAAGTCGGCGAGCCGTTCCGTGTCGCCGCGCTCGGCGATCCAGCGTGCGCGCAGCGCCGGCAGGCCCGAAGCCAGATCGGCACGGAACGCGGGATCGGTGTACGGCCCCGAGGTGTCGTAGACGACGAAAGGCGCGTTCTTCTCCGCGCCGAACAGCGACGGCGTGTCGTCGAGCGCGATCTCACGCATCGGCACGGCGATGTCGTCGCGGCTGCCGCGCACGTGGATCTTGCGCGAGCCTGGGATCGGTCCGGTGACGGTTTCGGAAAGCTCGGCGGCTTCCCTGAGCAGAGCGGGTACGGCATTCATCGAAAGGCGTCCTGCGGTTCGTGGTTCCGCGCGAAGGATGCGCGGATGCTGCGGGAGATTCGCTCGAAGCGGAGACGCTCAGGACGCGTGGCGGATGCGCCGCGAAGCTTCCCTACGCCGGTGTCAGCCGGATCAGGTTCGAAGGGTGTCTCTCAGCCCGCGTTTCCGGGCACCCCCGCTTCAGGTGTGCATTCAATCACGTTCGTCCGACGCCGGCCACCACGTCTCGCCCTTCGCGGCGTTCGCGGTTCCCGCACCAGCTGCCCTCTGCCGCCAGCGGGCGAGGCGAAATGCGCGCAATGATGTGCTCGCCGGTACAGTTCATACTCCACAGGGGAGGCCACGATGAGGATCGCCATCGTCGGTTACGGCACCGCCGGCCAGGCTGCGGCGATCTTCCTCGCGTGCGATGGCCATGACGTCGAAGTCTTCGAACGCAGCCCTGAGCTGAAACCCGTCGGTGCGGGATTTCTGCTGCAGCCGACCGGGCTCGGCGTCATGGCCGCGCTCGGGCTTCGCGAAGCCGTGATCGCGCGCGGCGCACGTATCGAGCGGCTGCACGGCGTGAATGCGGCAGGCCGCATGGTCATGGACATGCGCTACGCCGAGCACGCGCGCGAGAGCTTCGGTCTCGGCATGACGCGCGGCGCGCTGTTCGCACTGTTGCACACGGCGTGCGTGCACGCGGTCGCGATCCGCACCGGCATCCGCATCGAACGCACCGCTGAGGAAGGCCGCGGGCTGGTCGACGACGCCGGCCACGAGCATGGCCCGTTCGACCTCATCGTCGCCGCGGACGGCGCGAGCTCGGCGCTGCGCGGCGCGTGCGGCCTCGCACGCCGCGATCCCGTGTATCCCTGGGGCGCGATGTGGTGCCTCCTGCCCGCCGACGGCTGGCCGCACGCGGCCGAGCTCCGCCAGCGCTACGATGGCACGCGCCGCATGCTCGGCGTACTGCCGGTCGGCACGCGGCCTGATTTCGCCGGCCGCTGGCTCACGTTCTACTACAGCCTCGCCGGCGCGCGCATCGACGCGTTCGGCGCCGGCGACCTCGCGACGATGCAGGCCGACGTCGCCGCGCTCTGGCCCGAGCTCGCCGAACGCACATGCACGCTCGTCGACGCGACGCAGCTCAAGCGCGCGCGCTACCGGGATGTCGTGATGAAGCGGCCGTGGCATGGCCGCACCGTCTTCATCGGCGACGCCGCACACGGCATGAGCCCGCAGCTCGGCCAGGGCGTCAACATGGCGCTGCTCGATGCGGAGGCTCTCGCGCACGCGTTGCGCACGCACGCGGACGTACCGCATGCGCTTGCGCACTACGCGCGCGCCCGCGCGCGCCATGTCGCGGTGTACCAGACCATCAGCCGCTGGCTCACGCCTATGTTCCAGTCGGAAAGCCGGCTGCTCGGAAGGCTGCGCGATTCCGTCTTTGGCCCGCTCGGCCGCCTGCCCCTCGCACGCCGCGAAATGCTCAAGATCCTGACGGGCACCAAGCGGCGCTGGCCGCCGTGACTCGCGTTGAATTCAGCAACGAACCGCCGAGTGCCGCCGTCTTGAAATCGGGCCGGGACCACAAACATCGCGAAAAGGAGGTGCGACATGGCCATCCTGAAATCTTCCATTCGACGGATGCTTCTCATTGCGAGCGCGCTCGCGATCTCGAGCGCCACGGCCACGGAACTGCGGCACGCCGGCGACTCGCGCGTGCAGGTCGGCTGGACCGATCCTGCCGACTTCAGCGAAGCCCGGCAGAACTACGGCGGCGGCCTCGGGCGCCCGTCGCCTGAGGAATGGCTGGGCGATCTCGCGCGGCACCTCGGCCACCGCGCCGAGCGCGTGCTGCCGCAAGGAGAACGTCTGCAAGTCACGTTCACGAACGTGCAGCGCGCCGGCACGTACGAGCCATGGCGCGGCCCGATGTGGGACGACGTGCGCATCGTCAAGAACATCTATCCGCCGCGCATCGATCTCACGTTCACGCTGACCGACGCGAGCGGCGCCGTCATCAAGGAGGGCCGCCGCGAACTGCGCGATCCGGCGTTCCTGCAGCGCGGCACCCTGAACGAGACCGACCCGCTCCGGTACGAGAAGCGGATGCTGGACGACTGGCTGAGAAGCGAGTTCGCGGACGCACGCGACACCCGAAGCTGATCGAACGCCATCATCGAAGGAGCACCGCATGCGCAATGTGATTCCGGGCATCCTTGCCGTTTCCGCCTTGCTCGCCGGCGCACCGCTTGCGTTCTCCGCCGATGCGCCGCCCGCGGACGTGAAACCGCTGCTGACCAAGACCCTGCCCGACCTGCCCGGGAAGGAAGTCTCGATGATCACCGTCGAGTACCCGCCCGGCGGTGCCAGCAAGCCGCACCGCCACGACGCTGACGTGTTCGTCTACGTGCTCGAAGGCGCCGTCGTCATGCAGGTGAAAGGCGGCAAGGAGGTCACGGTGCACGCGGGCGAGACGTTCTACGAAGGGCCGACCGACGTGCACAGCGTCTCGCGCAATGCGAGCACGGCCGCGCCGGCGAAATTCCTGGTGTTCTTCATCAAGAAGCAGGGCGCGCCGGCGACGCGTCCGGTGGAGGGCGCATAGGAAGCAGAGGGCGGGCTCCGGCCCGCCTTTTTCTTTCCGGCGTCGCGGTGCTGAAGCCCACTATGGCTGTTGCGCGATGCCGGGCCGCCAGCCGCTTCGCGCCAGAAATGCCTCGGCGTCGTCGATTGCCAGAATCTCGCGCAGCGCACGCTGCTTGTCCTTCGCTTTCGTGTAGTACGACTTGACGATGCGGTAGCCGACCCAGTAACCGAGATCGCCCGGCTTCGTCATCGAGCCGTTGTAGAGCCACGCCGAAAGATCGGTCTTGTCCTCGTCGGCGACGAACGCCGTCTCGATCTCCTTCTCGCGTCCCTGCTCGCGCCACTTGAATCCGGGATAGGCGATGCCACCGGAGATCATCTCGCCGACGAACTCGGCCGCACCTTCGACCAGCGATGCCTCGAGCACGGTCGGCTTCTCCCTGTCGTAGAAAACCGGCGCGGCGATTGCCTGCTGCACGTGCGCATATTCGTGCGCGATCACGAACACGAAGCGATCCTCGACGTCCGGCTGCATCCAGGACACCGCGCAGAGCGCTTCGAGCCCGATCATGACGCCCGTGCGATCGGTCGCGCCGACCGGCTTGCCGCGGCCGACCGCGATCGTCACCGGCAGAAACGTGGCCTCGGGATAGAGCTCGCCGAGCTTCGCGAGATCGGCCGCGACGCGCGCCCGCACCCGCGGCAGCACATCCATGCAGCGCCTTGCATCGGCATACATCCGCGGACGCTTGGCGAGATTCGCAGCGATCGCCTCGCCGGTCACGCGACGGATCGCGGCAAGCCGGTGCAGGCCCTGTGAGCCCTTGTCTAGGTAGTCGCGCTGCAGCGCTTCGGCACTCGGATGGCCGCCCGCCGCGTCGTAAACGGCGTAGAACCGGTTGACATCCTCGATGTGGACATCGGGATGGACCGCCGGTGCCGCGTGGCATGTCGCCACGCACGCCAACGCGCCGCAGAAAATCACCTGCATTCGTTTCATGGACCTACACCAAAAAGCATAGGCGATCGTAGCCCGCTTCCGGTGCTGCCCACCTGTGCCAGAACGCCCGTCGGAGCGGAGGGCATGGTGGCAGCCGTGTCACGTCGATAGAACACGTTGCGGTGGCGCAGATCGGAAACGAACGGCGGCGCGACGGAGTTGGGCCATGCCGTTCGAAGCGCGTTCGCCTAGTTGGCGCTCTCCTCGACTCGGTGCTCGGCTCGCCGCCGCGCCGCACGCGGGCGATCACTGCCGGACGGCGACAGCCGATTTCGTGTGCTCGTGGCACAATCGCGTCCATGGACACCGCCCACCCCGACCTCCACCCGCTCTACGCCGATCACCTCGCCACGCTGAAGTCGCGCGCGGACGCCGCGCTCGCGCGCGCGGGGCGCGATCACCTCGTCATCGCAGCGGGGCAGCCCCGCATCGCGTTTCTCGACGACAACCCGTATCCGTTCGTCGCGAATCCGTGGTTCAGGCACTGGCTGCCGGTGACGAAGGCGCCGGGTTCGTGGCTGGTCTACACGCCGGGCAAGAAGCCCAAGCTCATCTATCTCCAGCCGCACGACTACTGGCACGTCGTCCCGGAAGCGCCGGCGGGCTACTGGGTGGAGCATTTCGAGATCGTCGTGATCCGCGAGGCCGCGGAGGCGGTGCCGCATCTGCCGAAGGAGCCGATGCGCTGCGCGATCGTCGGCGAGGACAACGCGGCGGTGGACGCGTTCATTCCGGACAATCCGTCGACGCTGCTGGAACACATGCACTATCACCGCGCGTACAAGACGCCGTACGAGCTGGCGATGATGCGCGTCGCCAGCAAGATCGGCGCGCGCGCGCACCGCGCCGCCGAGGCTGCGTTCCGCGCGGGCGAGTCGGAATTCGGCATCCACATGGCGTATCTCGCGGCGGCGAAGCAGACGGAAAACGAGCTGCCGTACGCGAACATCATCGCGCTCAACGAGCACGGCGCGGTGCTGCACTACAGCGATCTGGACCACGCGCCGCCGGCGCACCTGCACTCGTTCCTGATCGATGCGGGTGCGAGCTTCCACGGCTATGCCAGCGACATCACGCGCACGTACGCCGGCGCGGGCGCGGACGAGTTCGCGGCGCTCATCGAGGCGGTGGACGCGGCGCAGCGCGGCTTCTGCGCGAAGGTGCGCCCGGGCCAGAGCTATCCCGAATTGCACATCCACGCGCATCACGTGCTCGCGGGCATCCTGCACGATCAGGGCTTCATCCGCATGAGCGCGGCAAGCGCGGTGGAATCCGGAGTCTCCTCGGCGTTCTTTCCGCACGGGCTCGGCCACGGCATCGGGCTGCAGGTGCACGATGTTGCCGGATTCCAGAAGAGCGAAAGCGGCGGCGCGATCCCGAAGCCGCCCGGCCATCCGTATCTGCGCCTGACGCGCACGCTCGAGCCCGGCATGGTGACGACCATCGAGCCGGGGATCTACTTCATCGACATGCTGCTCGCCGAGCTCAGGAAGAAACCCGCCGCGAAGGACGTGGCCTGGGACAAGGTGGACGCGTTCCGCAAATACGGCGGCATCCGCATCGAGGACGACGTGGTCTGCACCGAAGGCGAGCCCGAGAACCTGACGCGGGACGCGTTCGCGATGACGGGCTGAGGACGTCGCTTTAGCGTTTCCCGCTCCCGCTCGCGGGAACACGCCCGTGAGGACACGCCGCTCCGGCATTCGAAGCGCTCTCATGCGGCCCGGCGCGCCGGATTACAAATGAGTACAGCTGGCGGCATTCCGGGGTGTGGCTTCTTCTCTATCTTCCACTAGAATCCCGCTTTCCATCGCCGCTACTCTGGGGAGAGCGACATGCGTTCAGGGATTCTCTCGGCCCTCGCCGCGCTGGCCGGCTCGGCCATCGTCTTTGCTGTCTCCGCCGCACCGCGCGACACCGGCGGCCTCACATCGCTGATGCGCGCGCAGCTCGCGGCGCGTTCCGCACACCCTCACGATGCGCCGCGCGCACCCCAACACGCGACGGAATGCATCGACGGCATGGCGGACATTTATCCGTGCTCGAACATCGACCTGCTCGCCTTCGTCCCGAAGTCGGAGTTCGGCTCCGGCCTCACCAACAGCCTCTGGGGCTGGGTCGATCCCGACAACGGCGACGAATACGCGCTGATCGGCGCCGATGACGGCGTCGTGTTCTACCGGCTGACACCCGACCCCACGCACCCCGTCTATGTCGGCAAGCTGCTGACCTACGCGGACGACTCGCTGTGGCGTGACGTGCGCGTCTATCAGAAGTATGCCTATGTCGGCAGCGACAACAATCCCGGCCACGGCCTGCAGGTGTTCGATCTCACGCGCCTGCGCGGCCTCACCACGCCGCAGGATTTTCCGAAGGAAGGCGACGGCCACTACAGCGGGTTCGGTAGCAGCCACACGCTCTCGGTCAACACCGAAACCGGCTATCTCGGCGTTGCCGGCGGCGATCATTTCTGCCCGGGCGATTCGGAAGCCGGCGGCCTGCAGCTGCTCGACATCCACACCGACCCGACGCAGCCCACGCTCGCCGCCTGCGTCAACACGGACGGCTATACGCACGAAGCGCAGTGCTTCGTCTATCACGGACCCGATACCGCCTACGACGGCCACGAGATCTGCTTCAACTCGGACGGCTGGAGCGGCCATCTCGCGATCGTCGACGCCAACGACAAGAACGCGCTGCAGTCGCTGTCGATCATTCCGTACACGGGCAGCGCGTTCACGCACCAGGGCTGGCTAACCGACGATCACCGCTACTTCCTCGTCAACGACGAGCTCGACGAGGAGGATCACGGCCATAACGCGCGCACCTACGTGTTCGACGTGTCGGATCTCCATGCGCCCGCCCTGGTCGGCTACCACCAGCACCCGCTGTCGGTCATCGATCACAACCTCTACGTACACGGGCAGTACGTGTTCGAGTCGAACTATGAGGCCGGCTTGCGCATCCTGCGCATCGATAACCTTTCGGCTGCCGAGATGACTGAGGTTGCATTTTTTGATCTCTATCCGAACAGCGACACCAAGAACTTCAACGGCAACTGGAACAATTTCCTGTTCCCGAGCGGCATGGTGATCGCGACCAGCATCGACGAAGGCTTCTTCGTGCTGGAGCCGCACATCTGCACGGCGCCGGTGACCCCGGCCGGGCTCACCGCGGTGCCGAACGGCGACAACCGCATCGATCTCGCCTGGAGCGCCGGGGCCGATGGCACGACCTACCGCGTCGAACGCGCGCAGGGAAGCTGCAGCGGAACGTTCCGCACGATCGCTGATCAGCTTGCCGATGCCGTGTATCCGGACACGAGCGCATCGGGCCAGGTGACATACGGCTACCGCGTGATCGCAGTCGACGAGACCGGCTTCTGCGCGTCCGAGGCCTCGGAGTGCGTCGAGGCGGAGACGACCGGCGAGTGCACGGCGGCGCCGCTCTTCGCGGGCATCCAGAGCGCGGAAAACGCAGGCACGTCGCAGTGCCACGTCGATCTCGCCTGGAACGCGGCGAGCCCTGCCTGCGGCAGCGCGACCACCTATTCGGTCTATCGCTCCGAAGATCCGGACTTCATCCCCGGTGACGACACCCGGATCCTCTCCGACTGGTTTGACACGATGTTCGCGGACCTCAGCGCCTCCGGCCGCACGACGTACTACTACGTCGTACGCGCGGTCGACGGCGTCAATCACGCCGAGGACGACAATCTCGTCCGCCTCGCCGCCACGCCGAGCGGGCCGCTCGCGGATGGCACGTTCGCGACAGGCGCCGAGCCTGGCGATCCGCTGCTCGACACGAGCGGCACGGCCGGTGCCGGCGGCGTGCGCATTCCGGACGAAGTCGAGCACGCCGGCTGGCACATCTCCAGCGAGCTCTTCCACGCCGGCGCGCAGAGCTTCTGGTCCATCGCTGCCAACAATCTCTGCATCACGCTGACGACGCCGCCGCTCGATCTCACGGCCGGCGAGTCGTCGACCCTGTCGTTCTGGAGCGCGTGGGACATTGAGCAAGGCTGGGACGGCGGCGTGATCGAGATTTCCACCGACGGCGGCACGAACTGGTCGAGGGTGACGCCCGTCGGCGGCTATCCCGGCACGATCACCAACGGCGGCACGCTCTGCGGCGTCGCTCAGGGCGACGGCGCGTTCACCGGCATGAATCATCTCGACTGGACGTCGTATGACGTGGATCTCTCCGCGCACGCGGGCGAGACCGTGCAGCTGCGCTGGCTCTACCGCACCGACCAGGCGCAGACGGGCGAGGGCTGGTTCGTGGACGACATCGCGCTCACGCATGCGCAGGTGCCCGGCATGTGCATGAGCGCGGCCGATGCGATCTTCATCGACGGGTTCGACAATCCGTAGGACTGCATCGGGCCCTCTCCCGCCTGTGGGAGAGGGCCCGGCGGGCGGGCCGTAGCGCCGCCATGAGACTTCCTCACCCGCGGCGCTGCGTACTCCCGCTGTCCGAAGAGGCGACACAAAGGTGGGCTTCCGCCCACTATGTCATCCGCAGTCAGTGGTACCCCGCCTCCGCCGTCACCTTCCCGCGAAACACGCGATACGAATAGAACGTGTAGCCGAGCACGGCCGGGATCATGATCAGCGCGCCCACCAGCACGAATCCCTGCGCGCTCGGCGCCGCGGCGGCGTCCCAGATGCTGAGGTTCGGCGGCACGATGTTCGGCCAGAGACCGGCGACGAGGCCGATGAAACCGAGCCCGAAGAAACATAGCGAAAGCACGAACGGTGCGAGCTCCCGATTCTTCAGCACGGCGCGCCAGAGCAGCGCGGCGTTCAGTGCTGTCAACACCGGCACCGGTGAAAGGTAGAGCAGGTTCGGCCACGTGAACCAGCGCTGGCGCAATGCGGGATCGAGGAACGGCAGCCACGCGCTGACCAGCAGCATGAATGCGATCACCGCCAGCATCAGCGGCCGCGTGAGATCGAACGCGATGCGCTGCACGCGGCCGTCGGTCTTCAGCACGATCCAGGTCGCCCCAAGCAGCGCGTAGCCGAACACGACCGCGATGCCGGTCAGCATCGAGAACGGGCTGAACCAGGCAAACGCGCCATCGAGATACTTGCCGCCCTTGAGCGGCATGCCCTCCACGATCGCGCCGAGGATCACGCCCTGCGCGAACGCGGTGATCATCGAGCCCGCCGTGAACGCAATGCCCCAGAGCCAGCGCGAGCTCTCCGCCTTGAAGCGGAACTCGAACGCGACGCCGCGGAAGATCAGTGCGATCAGCATCAGCAGCACCGGCAGATACAGTGTCGACAGCACCACCGCGTACGCGCGCGGAAACGCGGCCAGCAGCCCGGCGCCGCCGAGCACGAGCCAGGTTTCGTTGCCGTCCCAGATCGGCGCGGCCGTGTTCATCATGAGGTCGCGCTGGTGCTCGTCGTCGGCGAACGGCGTCAGGATGCCGATGCCGAGCACGAAGCCGTCGAGCAGCACGTACATGATGACGGCGAAGCCGATGATGAAGAACCAGACGACAGGCAGCACGGTTTCGACGGTCATGACGCGGCCCCACTGCGCTCCGCAGCGGAGATCGGGCGCGCCGGCGTCTGCGCGATCGTGCCGCGTGGCGGCGCGGCGACCGGCCCGGTGCGCACGAGCTTGACGAGATACCACGTGCCGAATCCGAACACGATCGCGTAGACGACGACGAACGTGACCAGCGACGCGACGACGCTGCCGAGCCCGACGCCGCTGAAACCGTCGGCCGTGCGCATCAGGCCGTAGACGATCCAGGGCTGCCGGCCGATCTCGGCGGTGTACCAGCCGCAGAGGACGGCGACGAATCCTGCCGGCGCCATCCACACGCAGCAGCGCAGGTACCAGCGCGACGAGAACAATGTGCCGCGCCGCCACAGCACGAGCCCGGCGATGGCCATCGCCAGCATCAGGATTCCGATGCCGACCATGACGCGGAACGCGAAGAACACCGGAGCTACCGGCGGGCGCTGGTCGGCCGGAAAATCCTTGAGGCCCTTCACCTCGCCGTTCCACTCGTGCGTCAGGATCAGGCTGCCGAGGTGCGGCACGTCGATGGCATAGCGATTCGTCTCGGCTTCCTCATCGGGAATCGCGAACAGAGTCAGGGGCACGGAGCGCTCGGTGTCCCAGCGCGCCTCGATCGCGGCGAGCTTGGCGGGCTGGTAGTCGCGCACGTTGAGGCCGTGCATGTCGCCGAACAGGATCTGCACCGGCGTCGTGATCGCGACGAACGCGAGCGAGCAGCGCAGCATGAGCTTCGCCTTCTCGACGTGCTCGCCGCGCAGGAGATAGTACGCCGCGACGCCGCCGACCACCGTCGCCGTGGTCAGGAACGCGGCGAGCACCATGTGCGGCAGGCGGTAGAAGAACGACGGATTGAAGATCACCGCCCACCAGTCGACCGGCACGAAAATACCGTCGCGGACCTCGTGGCCCTGCGGCGTCTGCATCCAGCTGTTCGCCGCGATGATCCAGAACGTCGAGATCAGCGTGCCGATCGCGACCATCGCCGTGGCCAGGAAGTGCATGCGGTCGCTGACCTTCTTCCAGCCGAACAGCATGACGCCGAGGAAGGTCGCCTCGAGGAAGAACGCCGTCAGCACTTCGTAGTTGAGCAGCGGCCCGATTACGTTGCCGGCCACGATCGAGAACTTCGACCAGTTCGTGCCGAACTGGAAGCTCATCACGATGCCGGACACGACGCCCATGCCGAACGAGACCGCGAAGATGCGCAGCCAGAAGAAGTAGAGATCGCGGATGCGGTCCTCGCGCTTCTTCAGCCACAGCGCTTCGAGAAACGCGAGCCACCAGGCGAGGCCGATCGTGAAGGCCGGGAACAGGATATGGAACGAGATGACGAATCCGAACTGGATGCGCGAAAGGAACTCGGCTTCCGACATGCTGCACGCCCTTTCCGGTCGGCCGGCGCAGTCACGAGCCTGCAGCGGCTCGATCGTCATCGCCAAGCGGCGACGAATCGCCGCACGGCATAGTGTAGTCCCCTGACAGGCCGCGCGGGCGGCAAACGGCCGCAGCGCGTCATCCGCTGCTCCGCGCCCTGCGGTGACGGTGTTTTCGTTTCCGCGCCGCTTAGAATCGCGCCGCCATGACGAGCCCGCGTGCCGACAGAACCGCGGCCGCCTCGCATCCCTGGCGTTCGCGCCTGCGCATCGTCGTGCCGCTGGCGTTCCTCGCCATGGTGGGCTGACTCGTCGTGCGCGAGATCGGCAGCGACTTCGACCTGCCGACCGTGCAGCGCACGCTGATCCGCGTGCCTGCCGCGGGGGCCATCGGCGTCGCACTGCTTGCGCTCAGCGCGTGCGCAAGGCTCATCGAGCGGATGCCATCAAGGCCTCTATCGCGTCGGGATCGCGCGGCACCGCGTTCGTCAGGATCTCGGGATCGCCGCGGGTGACCACCACGTCGTCTTCGATGCGGATGCCGATGCCGCGCCAGCGCGCGGGCACTTTCTTGAGATCCGGCGCGATATAGATGCCGGGCTCGACGGTGACCACCATGCCGGGCTCGAGCAGCCGGAACTCGCCGTCGACGCGATAATCGCCGACGTCATGCACGTCGAGCCCGAGCCAATGCCCGGTCTTGTGCATGTAGAACCTGCGGTACGCGTGCTCGCGCAGGTTCTTCTCGAGGCTGCCTTCGAGCAGGCCAAGCCGGATAAGCCCGCGCGTAATCACGCGGACGGCGGCTTCGTGGTACGCGTCGAACGGGCGGCCCGGCCGCACCTCGTCGATCGCGGCGGCCTGTGCCGCGAGCACGATGTCGTACAGCGCGCGCTGCTCGGGCGAGAACCGGCCGTTGACCGGAAACGTGCGCGTGATGTCGGACGCGTAGCACGCGTACTCCGCGCCGGCGTCGATCAGGAGCAGATCACCGTCGCGCAGCGGCGCGTCGTTCGCGCGATAGTGCAGCACGCAGGCGTTCGCGCCGCCGCCGACGATCGGCTCGTAGCTCGGCACCGCGCCGTGGCGGCGGAACTCATGCAGGAGCTCGGCTTCGATCTCGTGCTCGTTCATGCCGGGCCGCGTCGCGCGCATCGCGCGGACGTGCGCCGCCGCCGCGATCTTCGCCGACTTCTTCATGAGGCGCAGCTCGCTGCGCGACTTGTACAGGCGCAGGTCGTGCAGGAGATGCGACAGCGCGACGAACTCGTGCGGCGGCACGGCGCCCTTGCGCGCGTCGGCGCGCACGCGGTTGACCCAGCCGATCAGCTTGAGATCGAACTCGGGATCGTGCCCGAAGTGATAGTAGACGCGCGTACGGCCCTCGATCATGCCGGGCAGGATGTCGTCGATGTCGTCGATCGGGAACGCGTCGTCGAAGCCGTAATCCTTCACCGCGCCTTCGGTGCCGGCGCGCGCGCCGTCCCAGCGCTCGCGCTCGGGATCGCGCTCGCGACAGAACAGGATCGTCTCGCCCTGCGCACGCCCGTGGATCAGCGCGAGCACCGCGCCGGGCTCGGGAAAGCCGCTGAGATAGTGGAAGTCGCTGTCCTGCCGGTACGGATAGTGGGAATCGTTGCTGCGCACGCGCTCGGGCGCGGCGGGCACGATCACGATCGCGTCACGGCCTGCCATGCGCATCAGCTGACGGCGGCGACGCGCATACTCCCTTGTGTCGATCATCGGCGTCAGTGCACTGACGGGCGCGAGAAGCCGCGCGGGCGTGTCAGCTCGGTGTGCAGCAGCAGCACGCCGACGCGCACGAACTCCAGCACTTCGCTGAGCGCGCTCTCGTCTTCTTCCGCGTCGTCGTACTCGAAGCGCGACGCGGCGATGCGTGCGAGATCGGCAAGCACTTCGCTGGCATCGGCCGAGAGATCCTGCGTCGTCGAGCCGGAAAGCCCGACGCCCCCGAGAAAGCCTCGGCACCATTCGACCAGTGCGTCGGCGCGGCGCTCGACCGGAGCGTCGGGGTCAGGCAGCAGCGGCTCGAAGCCGAGATCGGGATCCTCGAGCTGCGCGCGGCAATCGCGGTAAAGGCGCCGCAGTGCCTCGTGGCGCAGCGTGTCGGCATCGGGCTCGATCTCGAGCGCGGCAGGCCATTCGTCCGCTCCGGCGCTGCCACCGGCGCAAAGATAACCGGTGAGCGATCCGTGCAGGTCGCTCGCGCCGACGCCGAGGCGCAGCGTCTCGAGCGCGCGCGCGAGCTCGGCATGAGTCAGCGGCGTCGGTGTCATGCTGCAATTGTAGCAATCGTTCGTGACGCCGCGATCCGTCGCCGCGCTCCGAGGGCGGCCCGCGGCCGTCATGCTGCTGCCGGCGTGCTGCTTTCCCGATGTCCAGGCCGTCGACGCCCGTCCGCCGCGGCGTGGCGTCGCTGCTGTCGATTGCCTACACTCCCGGCTTCGGGGGAGATGGAAACTCGCGCCGATGAGGGATTTCCGGTTGCGATCATCGTTGCTGCGCCTGCACATCGGCCCGTGTCTTGCGGTGCTGCTGACCTTCGGGTCCGCTGCCCCGGCGGGCGCCGAGGCGCTGCGGCGGGACTTCCACTTCCAGCCGATCGGCAGCGCGGAGGGCCTCGCCCACGATGCCGTCAGCGTGCTCCTGCAGGATCGCACGGGGTACCTGTGGGTCGGCACCCAGGCCGGCGTCCAGCGTTACGACGGCTATGCGTTCCGCTCGTTCGAGCCGGCCGGCGACGACTCGGCCGCCGCGCGCAGCGAGCCGGTGTCGGCGTTGGCGGAGGGGCCCGACGGCATCATCTGGATCGGCACCGCCGGCAACGGCGTCGAGCGGCTCGACACCGCGACGGGCGCGATCGAACGCGTGCCGATCGCGATGGACGCACCACCTGAGCTCGCGAACGTGCGCGCGCTCGCAGCTGATCCTGGCCGCGGATTCTGGATCGGCACTGACGCCGGGCTCGCACACGCGGACGCCGCGGGCACGCGCATCGAGCCCGTGCCCTCGTGGCCGCGTGCCGAGGGCCGTGCGCCGCGCGTGCGCCAGCTTGCGCGCGGCGAGGACGGCACGCTCTGGATCGCGAGCTCGGCAGGCCTGTTCCGCCTGCCGGCGCAGGGCGATGTGATCGAGCGCGTCGGCGCGGATGTGCTGGACGACGTCTCCGCCCTGCTCATCGATCACGCGCAGCGGCTCTACACCGGCAGCTACGATGGCCTCTACCTCGTCGAGCCGAGCGGTGCGGCGCGCCGCATCTGGCCCGCGCAGGGCAGCTATACCGTGGGCGCACTCGCCGAGGATGCGCGCGGTCGTCTCTGGCTCGCGATTCCGCACGAAGGGCTCGTCGCGTTCGATCCGGAACACGCCGAGGACGTGTGGCTGCGGCCGGAACCGGATCTTCCCGGCTCGCTGCCGGACACGCTGATCACGAGCCTCCTCGCCGACCGCTCGGGCCTTCTGTGGATCGGCACCAGCGAGCGCGGCCTCGCGCGCACGGACACGGCGGGTTCGAGTTTCCAGCACATCGTCGACCGCGATCCCGCACGGGACATGCGCGCCGCGAACGACGTGCACGCCATCTTCGAGGACGCCGAGGGCGGCATCTGGCTCGGCACCGACGGCAGCGGTCTCAAGCGCTACGATCCGGCGACGAACCGGTTCGAACAGTACGGCGACGTCCTCGCGCACGCGTTCGCGGTCGCACCTGCGAAGCACCCGGACCTCCGCGTCATCGTGCCGGGCCGCAAGGTTTCGCCCGCGCCCGACACGAAAGCGCCCGAGTTGCGCGTCACCGCGCTCGCCGGGACGGGACAGGGCCGGCTCTGGGTCGCGACCGATCGCGGCATCGCTCTCTTCGATCCGCGCCAGCGCACGGCGACGGTGCTGCCGCTCGGCCAGGACGACGGCAGCGGGCTCGAAGATGCCGACGTGCGCAGCATCCTGTCGGCGCGCGACGGGCGGCTCTGGCTCGGCACGGCGTTCAACGGCCTCGCGCGCTACGACGCGCCGGCCGACCGCTGGCAGGTGCTGCGCGCCGACACCGGCACGCCGCGGCTCAGCAGCAACACGGTGCTCGTGCTGCACCAGGACGCGAGCGGGCGCATCTGGGCCGGCACGCTGAACGGCCTGGACATGATCGACACCGACGGCGCCGTGCACGTGTTCCGGCAGGATCCGGCCGATCCCCGCTCGCTCGCGGGCAACATCGTGCGCACGATCCACGAGAGCGCCGACGGCACGATCTGGGTCGGCACGCAGGCAGGCCTCAACCGCGTCGACGGCATGGACGGCGGCCGCATGCGCTTCACGCGCTGGCTCTCGCGCGACGGTCTGCCGAACGGCACGATCTACGCGATCAGCGAAGACGCGATGGGACGGCTCTGGCTCAGCACGAACCGCGGCCTCGCCGCGTTCGATCGCAGCACCGAGACGTTCCGCACCTTCGACGTCTCCGACGGCCTCGAAAGCACCGAATTCAACAGCGGCGCCTCCGCCCTGCTGCGCGACGGCCGCATCGCCTTCGGCGCTGCCGACGGCCTGACGCTGTTCGCGCCGCAGGCGATCGTCGCCAGCCGGTTCCCGGCGCCGGTCGTGTTCACCGACGTCTTCGTCGGCAACACGCGCCTGCACGTACCCGGTTCCTACGGCGTGCGCATGGCGCAGGCGGACCGCATCGTGCGCTTCGAGTTCGCCGCGCTCGATTTCGCCGCGCCGGGGCGCAACCGCTTCCAGTACCAGCTGCAGAACTTCGACGAGCGCTGGATCGACGCCGGCACCCGCCACGAGGCGACGTACACCAATCTCGATCCCGGCCGCTACGTGTTCCGCGTCAGGGCGGCCAACCACGACGGCTACTGGAACGAGACGCCGGCCTCGCTCGCGCTGGTGGTGACGCCGCCGTGGTGGGCGGGCACCGAAGCGAAGCTGCTCTATCTGCTGGCAGCGCTGGCGGTGGCGGCCTTGTGCTGGCGCGCGCTGCACAAGCGCCGCGCCGAGATCGCGCGTCACCATCGCGACCTGCGCGAACGGGAGGATCGTCTGCGTCTCGCGCTGTGGGGCTCGGGCGACGAGTTCTGGGACTGGGACATGAAGAACGACACGCTTCATATCACCGGCCTCGGAGAGCTTCTGCGCAACCCGCACGAAGGCCAGCCGATCGCAGCGCAGGCGTGGATCAGCGAGAACGTTCACCCCGACGACCTGCCGGCCGTTCGCCAGCGCATCGACGAGCACATCGCGGGCCTCACCGAGACGCTGGAATCCGAGCACCGCCTGCGCTCGCGGCGCGGCGACTGGGTGTGGGTGCTGGCGCGCGCGCGCATCGTCGAGCGCGACGAGAAAGGCCAGCCGCTGCGCATGTGCGGCACCGCGCGCAACATCATGGCGACGCGGGCCGCCGATCGCGAGCACCGCATCGCGCAGGAGGTCATCCGCAGCATGACCGAGGCGCTCACCGTCACCGATCTCGAATTCCGCTTCGTGTCGGTGAATCCCGCCTTCACGCGCATGACCGGCTGGCGCGAGCACGAGGTCATCGGCCGCGTCGCCTCGATCCTCAACTGCTCGCAGCATCCGCCGGAGCACTACCTCGCGATGCGGGAGGCGCTGGTGCGCAACGGGCACTGGCGCGGCGAGCTCTGGCAGCGGCGCAAGGACAACGAGGAATTCCTGTGCTGGCTCGAACTCACCGAAGTGCGCGACGCGTCCGGTGCGCGCACGCACTTCGTCGGCGTGCTGAACGACATCACGGACCGCAAGCGCGCCGAGCAGGAGCTGCGCTATCTCGCCAACTACGACACGCTGACCGGCCTGCCGAACCGCACACTGCTGTCCGAGCGCCTCGGCCACGCGATCATCCGCGCGCGCCGCAGCAACCGGAAGGTAGCCGTCCTGTTCCTCGATCTCGACCGCTTCAAACACGTCAACGACTCGATGGGCCACGCCGCCGGCGACCGCATGCTGAAAGCCGCCGGCAGCCGGCTGCGGCACGTCGTGCGCGAAGGCGACACGGTGGCGCGGCTCGGCGGCGACGAGTTCACGGTGGTGCTCGAGGATGTCGCCGGCAACCTCGAGGCCGAGCACATCGCGCAGAAGATCATCGCGGCCTTCGATCAGCCGCTCGAGCTCGACAACGGCCAGGAAGTCGTGATCTCGCCGTCGATCGGCATCAGCTTCTATCCCGACCACGGCCAAGTGCCGACCGACCTGCTGAAGTTCGCCGATACCGCGATGTACCAGGCGAAGGAGCGCGGGCGGCGCACCTACATGGTCTATACCGAGGCCATGGACGCGGCCGCGCGGCTGCGCGCGACGACGGTCGCGGCGCTGCGCAAGGCGCTGGAGCGCAACGAATTCACGCTCGTGTTCCAGCCGAAGCTGTCGCTGCTCGACGAGCGCGTGACCGGGGTCGAGGCACTGCTCCGCTGGCGCAGCGAGGATCTCGGCAACGTGCCGCCGACCTCGTTCATCCCGATCGCCGAGGAAACGGGCATGATCATCGAGATCGGCGACTGGGTCGTGAGCCAGTCCTGCGCGCAGCTCGCGCGCTGGCGCGACGCGGGCGTGAGGGACGTGACGATGTCGGTGAACGTGTCGGTGCTGCAGCTCCTGCGCGGAGAGCTGACGCAGCGGCTCTGCGACATCCTCGCCGAGCACGACATCGCGCCGAACCAGCTCGAGCTGGAGCTGACCGAGAGCATGGTCATGGCGAACGCCGAGCAGTCGATCACGACGCTGCGCCAGCTCAAGGCCGTCGGCGTCACGCTGGCGATCGACGACTTCGGAACGGGCTATTCCTCGCTGAGCTATCTCAAGCGCCTGCCGATCGACACGTTGAAGATCGACAAGGAGTTCGTCGGAGACATCACGACCGATCCCGACGACGAGGCGATCACGGCCACCGTGATCACGATGGCGCATTCGCTCGGGCTCAACGTCGTTGCCGAGGGCGTCGAGAGCGCCGAGCAGGTCGAATACCTGCGCGAGCAGGGCTGCGACGAGATCCAGGGCCACTGGCTGTCCTCGCCGCTCTCGGCCGACCAGTGCCTGACCTTCCTGCGCGAGCGCGCGATCCGGCGGCGGATCGCGCTGGGCGAGACGCGCTGAGGATCGATCGCGCCAGGGCGGCACCGACGGCTGTCCGGAAGGCCGTCCCTGCCCGCTTTCCCGATGCCGGCAAAGGGCTGTCGACCGGCGTTTTTTGCGCCCGGAAATCACCTCTCTTCCACGCAAACCTTGATGCTATATTTGCCGCCATGTCCGCGCACGAGCAAACACTGCTTGCCATCGGCGACCGGGTCGACCGGCTGCTCGAGCTGTGCCGCGCGCTGCAGGAGGAAAACCGCAGCCTGCGCCAGAGCCAGGAGCAGCTCGCCACTGAGCGCGCGCAATTGCTCGCGCGCAACGAGCAGGCGCGCTCGCGGGTGGAAGCGATGATCCTGCGTCTGAAATCGCTGGAACAGAACAATCACGGATAAGGTTCGATGCGCGGAGCCTCCGTGAAGAACAAGAACCGCGCTGCATTCCGTCGCACGCACTGCGTTCGACGCAACGGCTGATCGAACCGATCAGCGACGATCGCACAGGTGACGATTCGCGCCCGCCATGACTGAACCCGTCTCGGTTTCGATTCTCGATCGCGAATACCTGATCTCGTGCACGCCGGAGGAGCGTCCCGGCCTGATCGCGGCGGCGAGCTATCTGGACTCCAAGATGCGCGAAATCCGCGCCGGCGCGCGCTCGGCGAGCCTCGAACGCATCGCGGTGCTCGCGGCGCTTACCGTCGCGCACGAGCTGCTCGGCGCGAAGCAGCGCGAAACGAGCGAGGCGGCGGTGCTGGCACATCACCTGCAAGCGATCAATGCCAAGCTTGAACGCGCGTTGCCCGGCTCCATACAATAGCTCCAGGTGTCCTCTGCGGTGCGCGACAGCGCACTCTTACATATTGCCTTGTACCTATAGACGACCCGGGACGGTCATCACCAGCCGGTGTGCATGTCCGCCACGTGCGGAAAGCCTGATGGCTGTGCCGACTCTCCCACCTGAACCCATGGTTCAAGGTCGTTTGATGCGCATCGACACGGCGGAGGATGCCGCTTTCTTTGCGATCCGTCCGGATCGCCGCCTGGTCCGCTCGTTGACTTGCTCTCTTCGAGAAATGCGAAGGAGGAATCCAGAGGCGGCGATTCGTGCCGCACTTCCCATGTGAAGCGGCTTCGATCTGCCTCGACTGCGGCCGCCTGAAAGCAGGCGGAGCTGTGTCCGCCGTCATGCCGGCGAACGCCGAAACGCATTGCTTCCGCACCGATAACATTCGCTCTGGCATCATCCGCGCAATGCCACCGGTCGATGCCACACGCGCCGCGCTCCGCGCGGAACTCCGCCAGCGCCGCGCCGCGATCGCCGCCGCGGATCGCATCGCGGCGGCGACGGCGCTTGCCGAGCGCCTCGAAGACATCCCGGAATTCATTACAGACACGAACATCGCCGGCTACTGGGCGATGGGCGGCGAGTTGCCGCTCGCAGCGATCATCGGCGGGCTGCGCGCACGCGGCCAGGTCTATCACCTGCCGGTCATCGACGAGCACAGGCGGCTCAAGTTCGCCATGTGGTGGCCCGGCATGGACATCGCGACGAACCGGCTGGGCATTCCCGAGCCCGCCGCGACGGATGCCTCGCTCGCACCCGATGCGATCGATGTCGTGCTGGTCCCGCTGCTCGCCTTCGACCGTCGCGGGCACCGGCTCGGCTCCGGCGGCGGCTATTACGATCGGAGCTTCGCGTTCCTGCGCGAGGTCGAACGCCCCTCCCGGCCGCTGATGGTCGGTATCGGGTACGCTCTGCAGGAGCTCGATCACATCGAACCCGAGGCGTGGGACGTCCGGCTCGACTACGTCGCCACCGAGCGCGAACTGGTGGACTGCACGAACGCGGAACCCTGAAGCATGCGCTACTGGCTGATGAAGACCGAACCCGACGAATTCTCGATCGACGATCTTGCGAAACGGAAAGTCGAGCCGTGGACCGGCGTGCGCAATTACCAGGCGCGCAACTACATGCGCGAAATGAAGGTCGGCGACGGCGTGTTGTTCTACCATTCGAGCTGCGAAGTGCCCGGCGTCGCCGGTATCGCCGAGGTCGCGACCGAGGCGTATCCCGACCCGACGCAGTTCGATCGCAAGAGCGATTACTACGACGCCGCCAGCCGGCGCGAGGAGCCGCGCTGGCAGCTCGTCGACGTCAAGTTCAGGCGCAAGCTCAAGCGCACGATCCCGCTCGCCGAGCTCAAAGGCCGACCCGAGCTCGCCGGCTTTCCGCTGATCGCGCGCGGCAACCGGCTGTCCGTGTTGCCGGTGGCGAAGGCACAATGGGACTTCATCCTGGGACTCGAATAGCGGGTTCGGACGGCACAGGAGAGTCGACCGATGTCGAAGGACGAGGAGAAGCGCGCAGCGGCGCGCGCGGCGATCCGTTACATCGAAGGCTGCCGCATCGTCGGCGTCGGCACCGGCTCGACGGTCGCCCACTTCATCGACGCGCTGGCCGAACGAAGGCACGCGATCGACGGCGCGGTCTCGAGCAGTGAGCAGTCGACCCGGCTCCTCGCCGAGCGCGGGATTCCGGTGCTCGATCTCAACGAGATCGATCGGCTCGCCGTCTACGTCGACGGCGCCGACGAGTGCGACGCGGGAAAACGCCTGATCAAGGGCGGCGGCGGCGCGCTGACGCGCGAGAAGATCATCGCCGCCGTCGCCGACACGTTCGTCTGCATCATCAACGCCGGCAAGCGCGTCGACGTGCTCGGAAAATTCCCGCTGCCGATCGAAATCATCCCCATGGCGCGAAGCTACGTCGCCCGCGAGATCGTTCGCCGCGGCGGCAACCCCGTCTGGCGCGAAAACGTAGTGACCGACAACGGCAATGCGATCCTCGACGTGCACGGCTGGCGCATCGACGATCCGGTCGCGATGGAGCGTGACCTCAACCAGATCGCGGGCGTCGTCACGGTGGGGCTCTTTGCGCAGCGCCCCGCCGACATCGTTCTGATCGGCGATCGCGAAATGGAATGAACGAGCAGCGGAGCCGGGTTGCGTGGCGGGCCGAGCCCGTTGCATGAGCCGCGCAAAGTCCGCGTGCCCGCTTCGACTCAGCCCGCGACGAGCTCCGTCGGCACGATCGTCGATGTCATTTTCCGGTCGCGGCGCAGCAGCGTCATCTCGGCGGCCATGCCGATGCGCCCAGCATCGAGCACGCGGTGCAGCGAATCGATGCCGTCGATGTCGTGTCCGCCGAAGCGGACCAGGATGTCTCCGGACTCCACGCCCGCCTGCTGCGCCGGGCTGCCCGGCGCCACCTCCATCACGCGCACCGCCGTCTCGACCGGCAGCTCGAAGTAGCGCACATAACGGCGCGGCAGACGCGTGTTCTGCGCACCGATGCCGAGCGAAGCGCGGCGCACGCGGCCGTGGCGCATCAGCTCGGGCACGATCTGCCGCGCGATGTCGATCGACACGGAGAAGCAGATGCCCTGCGCCGCGGCGATGATCGCGGTGTTGACGCCGATCACGCGGCCGGAGGAATCGAGCAACGGCCCGCCGGAGTTGCCCGGGTTCAGCGCGGCATCGGTCTGGATCACGTCCTCGATCAGGCGACCCGTCGTCGCGCGCAAGCTGCGCCCGAGCGCGCTGACGACGCCGGCCGTCAGCGTGCACTCGTAGCCGAACGGATTGCCGATCGCCACGACGAGCTGGCCGACGCGGATCCCGCGCGCGGTGCCGAGCTCGAGCACCGGCAGCGGCTGCGCGCCGGCAACGCGCAGCAGCGCGAGGTCGGTGTGCGGATCGACGCCGAGCACGTCGGCGGGCAGGCGCAGGCCGGAAGTCGTCAGCACTTCGATGCCGCGGCCGCCCGCGACGACGTGCGCGTTGGTCAGAACGAGGCCGTCCGGCGTGAACACGAAGCCGGAACCGCCGCCGCCCGGCACGGTGCGCCCGCGCTCGTCGGTGCGCTCGGCGACGGTGATGGCGACGACCGCCGGGCCGGCACGCTCGGCGACACCGGTGACGACACGCGAATACGCATCGAGCGCGGCATCGTCGGGGAGAGGCTCGCCGAATCCGGCGTGCTCCGCCCGCTCGCCGCCGATGGGGTCATGAATGGATTGCACATCGAGCATGCTCGCCATATGGGGATCGCGTTCAGACTCGCAAGCGACGCGCGAGACGCAAGGACGGATTGACCGTTCCGTCCGCGTGTGCTCGGATGCGGCAGGCCGCGTGCGATCGGCATTCATCGGATGCGACGGGCGGAATCCGTGTCCGCTCGCCGAACCGTCTTGCGTACCGTTTCAGCGAGGCTCGATCGCCGCGCCGGAGAGACAGGGGAAACATGGAGCCAGGAAAATCCGATCACTGCGCCTTTCCGCTGCGCCCGCTGGCGGCGGCGCTGGCGCTGGCTGTCGCATCGGCCTCGCTTCGCGCCACGACGTCGCTGCGCCCCGGCGAGATCACGGACGCGAGCGTCGTCGTGCGCGAGGACGGCACGCCTCTCCGGACTGCGCTGCGCGCCTGGCACCTCGATGCGCTGCAGAACGCCGAGCCGCCCTCGCCTCACGCGACGCGGCGTTACGTCACGAACTGCGCAGACGACGGCGAGGGCTCGCTGCGGGCCGTGGTCGCGGCATCGGCCTCGGGCGACACGATCGATCTTTCCGAGCTGACGTGCAGCGTGATCACGCTCGAGACCGGCGGCATCGCGGTGCGCCTGGACAGCGCCACGCTGGTCGGCCCCGCCTCACGCCCGCTCGCGATCGACGGCAACCATGCCAGTCGTGTCTTCCTCCATTACGGCTCCGGCGGCTTCCTGCTGCGCAATCTCACCGTGCGCAACGGACACCACCGCGCGACCGGCTTCAATCTCGGCATCGGCGGCTGCATCGCTTCGGCAGGCTATCTGACGCTCGACCAGAGCACCGTCACCGGCTGCTACGCCGGCGGCGAAGGCGCGTACGGCGGCGCGATCTACGCCTACTCGCTGATCCTGTCGAGGAGCACGCTCTCGAACAACGTCGCCTACGGCGTGCACGCGGACGCCGGCATGGCCGCGTTCGGCGGCGCCGCCTTCGTCTACCAGATCGACATGGTCGAGAGCACCGTGACCGGCAACGCCGCGCGGCACTTCCGCCATCTGCCGCGACGCAGCTACGACATCGGCGGCGGCATCAGCACGGTCCGCGGCGGGCTCATCATCAACTCGACCATCGATTCCAACTATTCGTACGGCCGCGGCGGCGGCCTCGCGACGTTCAGCGACATCCTGGTGCGCAACAGCACGATTTCCGGCAACAGCGCACGCACGATCGGCGGCGGGGGGCTTTTCATGCGCTTCCCGGCGGCGCTCGATGCCCGCAACAGCACGATCACGGCGAACACGGGGCAACGGGGCGCGGGCGTCCTGTTCACGTCGATGACAGCCTTGCTGCAAAGCACGATCGTCGCCGGCAACGTCGCTTCGGTCCCGGGCACCGACGATCTGTCGAGCCTGCGGACCACGCGCATCGAGGGCGGCAACAACCTGATCGGCACGACCGGAGCCGAAATCACGATCCCGCCCGACTCGCGACGCGGCGATCCGGCCCTCGCGCCCCTCGCCGCGAATGGCGGACCGACGCGCACGCATGCGCTGCGCGCCGGCAGCCCGGCGATCGATGCCGGCAACAACGCATCGCAGCTCGCCTCGGACCAGCGCGGCACGGGCTTCGCGCGCGTGGTCGGCACGGCCGCCGACATCGGCGCCTTCGAGCTCGGCGCAGGCGCGACGGACGGAGCGTCACCCGCCGCCGTTCCCGCGTCCACGCGCGGATTCGGCGCGCTGTTGCTCATGCTGCTCGGCCTCGCCGCGCGCGGCGCATTGCGGCGCCGCATAACGAGTACGAGCAGGCGCGGCGGGTCCCGGCGGTAACGACTTCGTGATACGCCGTTAACTTTTCCAGAACGCCCGCATCCGTAATTTTTCAGCCACCGCGGCGGCCGTGCGCGGGCCCGCTGTGCAGCGCGCCGGGGACGCGGCGGCGTCGCGGACCACTCATCTCGTCACCTGCCGGCGCGCGCAGCACCCGCAGCATGATCGCGAGTGCCGCGCCGGCGTGGACCGCACCGCCCGGAATCCACATGAGCAGTCCCGCGAGCTGCTGATCCTCGACCGCGCTCAGACCCTCGGGCGTGACGCCGAGTTCGGCGTAGGCGGCGTACCACGGGCTCCACGACAGTGCCATCAGCGCGCCGAGCGCGCCGCTGACGAGTGCGGTCGCGAACAGGCAGGCAATCGCGACACCGGGACGGGCCCGCATGCGGTGCTCGTCGAGCATGCTCGTCCAGAACGCGAGCGCGCTGGCGAGAAACGCAAGGTGCTGCACGACGTGCCAGCCGGAGCTCCTCAGCGCAGCGTCGAACGGTATCGGCGCGTGCCAGGCCCAAAGCGTGATCGCCTGCAGCGACGTCGCGACGACGGGTGCGGTCAGGACGCGCCAGAATGCCGCAAACGTCGCGTTGCGCTCGATGCCGCCGGAAATCCGCCGCGCATCGAACGGCAGCGCCCAGGCGAACACGCCGAGCGGCCGCGACAGGACGAGGAGCGGCGCCGCGACGAGCATCAGGATCTCGTGCTCGAGCATGTGCGCCGCGAACGAACGTTCGCCGGCCGCGTGTAGCGGCGAAAGCAGAGCCAGCGCGAGCGCGCTCCAGCCGAGCACGAACCACGCGAGGCGGCGGATGTGCAGCTCGCGCGCAATCGTGCGGCGCAGGATGCGCGCGATGCCGGTGGCATACAGCGCCGCCGCGACCATCAGCGGCAGCGTGACGCGCGCATCGAGCGTCCAGGCTGACTCGCCCGCCGCATGCGCGAGCGCATCGAGTGGAACTGGCGCCAGCAGAAACGCAAGCGATATTGCGACCCTGCGCGCGCGTTTCACGGAGCGCACGGCGGCACGAGCCACGCCGCTGCGGTCTGCAGCGCGATCGCGAACAGAAACAGCACGGCTGCGAGCACGCCAAGCTCGGCGACGAAGCGGCGCGCGCCGAGATCCCGCAGTTCGGGGCCGTCACGCCGCGCACGCAGCGAGACGAGCCCGCCGCCGATCGCGAGCAGTGCCGCCGCGACGCCGATCGCAAGCCCGATGCGCCGCATGTCCGGAGCGCAGGCATAGTGCAATAGATCGGCGAGGATCTGCTGCTGTGCCGAGGCGGCGATCGCGCCGGCGACGAGGCCGCTCCACGGAGCCAGCCGCGCGAGACGCTCGTCAGCCATGGCCGAGCATCCTCGGCAGCCAGTAGATCAGCGCGTACAGCACCAGCCAGGTGACCAGGACGAAATGCCAGTACGCGGCGTTGTCCTCGACGTCGCTGAAGCGGCGCCCGTCCAGCGGACGAGCGAACGCGAGCGCGGCGAGCACGCAGGTGTCGTAGACGTCCGTCGCGACGTGCACGGTGTGCATCAGCATCAGCGCCCAGATGATCGAGCCGTAGGCGTTGTGGTCCCAGCGCTCATTGAGAGCGCCGAACTCGAAGCCGCGGATCACGGCCAGCAGAAAGCCGACGAACACCGCGACGAGCAACCCGATGCGCACGCCTCGCGCATCGCGCGCCTTCGCGGCGCGGCCGGCGAGCACGTTCGGAATCTCGCTCAGCACCACGACGACGGTGAACAGCGTGCCCCAGAGGAGGTCGGGCGGCCGCGACGCCGGCGGCCACGCCGGTTGCAGCGGCAGCAGGTAGAACAGCGCGCCGATGCCGAGCACGAAGGCCATGCCTTCGATCAGGATGAAGCCGAGCGTGCCCCACCAGCCGAGCGCCGCCGGGCCGAAGCCGTAATCCGGCAGGTGCGAGACATCGCCGACGACGCGCAGCGCTCTCATTCCGATTGCTCCGACTTGCTCGGCCAGAACCAGAACGTCAGCGCGATGGCGACCGGAATCGCGCCCCACACGACGCCCCAAGGGCTGAACACGGACCAGATGAAAAGCACCGTCAGCGCGAGCGCGGACACGAGCGGCCACAGGCTCGGCTCGGGCATCTGCCAGCGGATGCCGGGTGCGGCTTCGACGGCGGAGGTCAGCAGCACCTCGCGCTTGTCGCCCGTGGCGCCGCGGACGACCGGGATCTCGTCCGAGTGCCACAGCGGCTCTGCCGACTGCACGATGGGCAGGTACGTGAAATTGTGCGGCGGCGGCGGCGAGGACGTCGCCCATTCGAGGTCGGGCGCCTGCCACGGATCGTCGCCGGCCCGCGCGCCGCTGCGCAGCGAGCGGATCACGTTGAACACGAACAGGAGTGCGCTGATCGCGATGAGATACGCGCCGATCGTCGCGACGAGATTCCAGAGATCCCAGCCCAGCCCCGGCGGATAGGTGTAGACGCGGCGCGGCATGCCGATCAGGCCGAGGTAGTGCATCGGAAAGAACGTGACGTTGAAGCCGACGAAGAACAGCCAGAAGTTCCACTTGCCGAGCGTCTCGTCGAGCAGGCGGCCGGTGATCTTCGGAAACCAGTAGTAGAACGCGCCGAACAGCGGAAACACCGCGCCGCCGATCAGCACGTAGTGGAAATGCGCAACCACGAAATACGTGTCGTGCAGCTGCAGGTCGAGCGGCACCGACGCGACCATCACGCCGGTGAGCCCGCCGAGCACGAAGATCGCGAGAAAGCCGATCACGAACAGGAGCGGTGTCGCGAAGCGCGGCCGCCCGCTCCAGATCGTCGCGATCCAGGCGAAGATCTGCACCGCGCTCGGCAGCGCGATGGTGATGCTCGCCGCCGTGTAGAAACTGTTGCCGAGATGCGGCAGGCCGGTCGCGAACATGTGGTGTACCCAGAGCCCGAACGCGAGAAATCCGGTCGCGATCAGCGCCAGCACCATGTACGGATACGCGAACACCGGCCGCCGCGAGAATGTCGCGACGATCGTCGAGATCATTCCCAGCGCGGGAATGAAGATGATGTAGACCTCGGGATGCCCGAAGAACCAGAACAAGTGCTGCCACAGCAGCGCGTCACCGCCTTCGGCGACGTTGAAGAACTGCGTGCCGACCAGCCGGTCGCTTATCAGGAACGAGCTCGCCAGCATCACCGCCGGCATCGCGAAGATCACCATGAAGCTCGTGACCAGCATCGCCCACAGGAACAGCGGCATGCGGCCGAGCGTCATGCCGGGCGCGCGCTGCTTCAGGATCGTCGCCACCAGCTCCACCGCCACCGCGAGCGCGGCGACTTCGGTGAACGTGATCAGCTGCGCCCAGAAGTCGGTGCGCTTGCCGGGCGAGTACGCCGAGCTCGAAAGCGGCACATACGCGAACCAGCCTGCCTCGGGCCCGATGTCCAGCAGGAAGGCCACGAAGATCGTCACGCCGCCGCAGAGATAGATCCAGTAGCTGAACGCGTTGAGACGCGGAAACGAGATGTTCCGCGTCCCCGCCATCAGCGGCACGATGTAGACCGCGACGGCTTCCATCACCGGCACGGCGAACAGGAACATCATCGTCGAGCCGTGCATGGAGAACAGCTGGTTGTAGCGGTCCGGTCCCATCAGCCCGCTTTCGGGCCGCGCGAGCTGTGTGCGCATCGCGAGCGCGAGCAGGCCGCCCAGCACGAAGAACACCATCGCCGTGACGATGTAGCGGCGGCCGATGCGCTTGTGGTCGACCGTCATCAGCCAGCCGAGAAAGCCCGGCGGATCGGCCCAGGTCCGCGCGAGGCGCGCCTCGACGTCCGCGAGCTCGGCGGGTTGAATCGTCGGCGCGTAATGATCCGAGCTCATCGCGCTACTCCAGCGACATCAGGTAATCGACCAGCCGGTCGCGCTCGGCCGCCGTCATCGGCACCGCAGGCATGTGCACGCCCGGCTTGATGCGGTTCGGATCGGCGAGCCACATGGCGAGCGCCTCGCGCGTCAGCGGCCGCGCGCCGGCGCCGAGCGTGGCGCGGCTGGCGAAATGCGTGAGATCGGGCCCGGTGCTCGCCGCAGCGTCGCTGCCGCGGATCGCATGGCACATCACGCACGGCTTCTGCACGAACAGCTGCGCACCTTCGCGTTCGCCCGCGCTCAAAGGCGGCTTCGCCGGCGCGAGATGGCGTTGCCGCCAGGCTTCGAACGCGTCCGCGCTCTCGACGCGCACGTCGAGCGCCATCCACGCGTGATCGAGCCCGCAGAACTCCGCGCACTGGCCACGGAAGCCGCCGATGCGGCGCGGCGTCACGCGCAGCGTATTGACACGGCCGGGAACGAGATCGAGCTTGCCCGCGAGATTCGGAATCCACAGGCTGTGGATCACGTCCTCGGTCCTGAGCTCGATCTCGGACGTGCGATCGACGGGCAGGTGCAGCTCGTTGGCCGTGACCAGCGTCCGGCCCGGATCGTCCGACGGATATTCGACCCGCCACCACCACTGCATGCCGGTCACGCGCACGCGCAGCACGTCCGTCGCCGGCGCGAGCAACCTGCGATCGACCAGGAAGCTCGCGATCGCGAGCACGGCGAGCCCTGCGACGACGAGCGCGATCCAGCCGTGCAGCGCGAGCGAGAGCGCCGGCTCGTGCCTCGCCTCGGCATCCGCCTCGCGCGCACGGCGCCCGCGCACGATCGCCCATGCCAGGAACAGCATCGTCAGCGCGAACATGAAACCGCAGACGCCCAGCATCAGGTGCCAGATGTCGCCGATCGTCGCGGCCTCATCGCCGGCCGGATCGAGCGCCGACTGCACGCCGGCGCAACCCGCGAGCGGCAGCGCGACGACGGCGATCCACGGTGCCGGCCTCATCGCTCGGGCGACACGGAATCGGCCGGCTTCGGCGGCTGCTCGGGCACCCGCGTCAGCGGCGGCGTCACCGAGATCGTCTCGCCGCGGCTCGGCGCCGCCGCTTTCGGCACGTTGCCGGACAAGGCGCGCACGTACGCGGCGAGCTGCCAGATCTCGGCGTCCGGAATCTTGTCGCGGAAGGTCGGCATGCCGTTCGGGCGCCCCTGCGCGATGCTCGCGTGGATCTGCTCGATGCTGCCGCCGTAGCGCCACACGTCGTCCATCAGCGCCGGGCCGATGCCGCCGCCACCGTTGCCGTGGCAGCCGCTGCAGTTGAACCAGGCGAACAGGCGCTGCCCTTCGCTGATCGCGTAGGCGTTCTTCTCGAATCCGGCGCCGTTCGAGGAACGGATCGGCGCGGGCCGGTCCTCGCCGGGATTGAGACCCGACAGCGGCGTCGCCTGCCCGGCGAGCGGCTCAACGTGCGGATCGAGATCGCGCTGCTCGCGCTGGCACGCCGCGAGCGCGATCGTGGCGCAGAATGCGGCGACGCACGCGCGTCGCGCGTCACGTGCACGGCAGTGCGAACACATAGAGCATGCCTCCCGCTTCAGTCTTCGTCGGCAGATCGGTGGTCGCGCCGACCATGCCGTTCGCGGCGGAGGTGTCGCGCGCATCAAGATGTCCGACCACGATCGCGCCGGCCCAGCCGCCGACGCCTGACAGCACCGCGACGTACTGGCGCCCGTCGGGTCCGCGGTAACTCACCGGCTGGCCGACGATGCCGGAGCCGGTCGGGAACTGCCATCTCACCTCGCCGGTGTGCGCGTCGACGGCCTTGAACCAGCCGTCCATCGTGCCGTAGAAGACGAGATCGCCGCCCGTCGCGAGCGCCGCGCTCCAGATCGGCAGATCCTCCTCGATCTTCCACACCGGCTTGCGCGCGACCGGGTCCCACGCGAGCAGCTCGCCGCGCTTGCCGCCCGGCCCCGCGTACATGCGCGCGATGGCCCCTCCGTACGGCGTGCCCGCGATGTAATTCGCGGGCACTGTCTGCCAGTCCATGCAGAGATTGAGATGCGGAACGTAGACGAGCCCGGTGCGCGGCGAGAACGCGGACGGGTTCCAGTCCTTGCCCCCCGGCGACGCGGGGCAGATCTCGCGCACGATCCTGCCCGTCGCGGGCTTCTTGTCCGCGGCGTAGCGCAAGCGTCCGGTGGAGAGATCGACGCCCTGGCTCGAATTGACGCTGCCGTACGCGTCCGCCGAGAGCACCTCGCCGCTTGCGCGATCGATCACATAGAAATAGCCGTTGCGCTCGGCGCGCACGAGCACCTTGCGCGTTGCGCCGCCGACCGGAAGATCAAGGAGGATGCTCTCGTTGACCGCGTCGTAGTCGTAGAGATCGTGCGGCGAGAACTGATAGAACCAGCGCGCCGCGCCGGTATCCGCATCCCGCGCGAACAGGCCCGCCGTCCATTTGTTGTCGCCGGCCCGCACTTCGGCGTTCCACGGGCTCGGATTCGAGGTGCCGTAATAGACGAGATTCGATCCGGGGTCGAACGAGATCCAGCCCCAGGCCGAGCCGCCGCCGATCTTCCACGCATCAGGCGGCCAGCTGGAGACGCCGAGATCCTTGCCGCGATCGAACGCGTAGAACGGCTTGAAGTCGGCGCCGATGAGGACATCCGCGTCGGGCCCGGTGTGGAACGCTTTCCAGACGATGTGACCGTCGCCCGCATCGAGCGCAACGAGCCAGCCGCGCACGCCGAACTCGCCGCCCGAATTGCCGACGAGCACCTTGTCGTTGACGGCGAGCGGCGCCATCGTCAGCGACTCGCCTTTGCGGATGTCGCCGAGGTGTGTTCGCCAGATCTCGTGTCCGTCTTCAGCATCGAGCGCGATCGTGTCGCCATCGAGCGTGTTGAAGTACAGGCGCCCGTTCGCCAGCGATCCGCCGCGGTTGACCGTGTCGCAGCAGGCGACGCCCTGTGCCGACGCGTCCGGCTTCGGTTCGTATTTCCACTTGAGCGGCGTGCCAGGCCGCGTCAGGTCCAGCGCGTACACGATGTTCGGAAACGGCGTCACGACGTACATCGTCCCGTTCGCGACGAGCGGCGCCGCCTCCTCGCCGCGCAACGAGCCCAGCGAGAACGTCGATTCGACGTGCAGTGTGCCGACGTTGGCGGCCGTGATCTCCGCGAGCGGGCTGTAGCGCGTGCTCGCATAGTCGCGCGCGGCGAGCGTCCACGAGCCATCGTCCTTCGCAGAGGCGGCCGGCGGAATCGACGCGATCGGCGCGGCGGCGCACGTGCCGGTGACGGCGAGCGCGAATGCCGCCCCTCGCAGCCGCATGCACCTGCGCACGCCGCGCTTTGCTGGACGCCAGGCGTCCGCCGTTCCGGCGTGCGCCGTCGGCGCGGAATCGGTCGGCATCGATGGTCTCGGAAAGCGGTCGCGCCCGTTGCTGCACCAATCGTGCCGGACGCGCACCCGCATGTAAGAAGAAGAACGCGGTACGAAACCAGGTACAACTTTCCTGTGACGCGAAACTGTTGCTGGGCTCGTCGCCCATCAGCCTGCCCGGCCTCGCGCAGATCGACGCACGACACAGCCGTGCGATCGGGTTGCGCGCCCGTGTACGCGGTGCCGGTGAGTCGTAGACGGATATGGAAGCCCGCAGCGGAGTTAACCCGCACTTAGCGCGCGCCGGCAGACACATCCTTTACCATCCCCTGCACCCCTGTCTTCCTGCTTGTTCCACGATGAAACGTTTTCTCGCCTTCTTCGCGAGCATGAGCGCGCTCGCATCCCTGGCGGCTTGCGCCGCTCCCAACCACAGGCATGTCGACGAGCCGCGCGGCATCGACGCCGGCAAGGTCATCGCCGTCGACCGCTGGGCGAGACGCGAGCACGCGACGGTCCTCTGGATCCATCATCCACAGACCAAGCCAGGCGACTGATCCGTCGCGGCCGCGACGACGGAGGCCTGGCGCGGGTACCCGTACGCGAGCGTCCCGCCCGCCTTCAAGCCCCGCTGCCGCCGGCGTGCGCGCTCAATCGCCCTTGGAGATTTGCGGCGAATCGCCCACGCGCTGCTGGATGTCCTTTGCCATCTGGAGGTGCTCCTTCAACACCGGCAGCGTCTTCTGCGCGAACGCCTTCACGTTCGTGTCCTTGCCGGTGTTCGCTTCCTTCTCGAACAGCGCCACGTCCTCTTCGTGATCGCTGACCATCAGCTTCATGTACGCCTTGTCGAACTCGGCACCCTCCAGACTGGACAGGCGTGCCGCATCGCCCTTGTGCTCTTCCGACAGGCCCTGCGGGATCGTGACGCCGTCCTCGCGCGCCGCGGCGTTCAGCTCGTCGTTGGCCTTCGTGTGATCGGTGACCATGCGCTGGCCGAACTTCTTCACGCCGGCATCCTGCGCCTTCGTGGCGGCCATGCGACCCAAAGCGACCTCGGCGATGCCGCCCTTGGCGGCCGTGGTCGCGAACTGCATGTCGGTCTTCGGGTTCTGCGCGAAGGCAGAGCCGCACAAACACGTAAACAGCGAAACGATCGCGTAGCGGGTTTTCACGGGACTGCTCCAGTGTCGAATTGAGGCAGGCGATGCCAGCAACCCATGTGCCAGCAGGTGAAAGACGGATGGCGCGCACGAGCGCTTGCGCACGACGCGGTTCTACGCGGCGCAGGAATGTTTTTCCCCGTCGGCGCGCCGTGAGTCGCACCGCTTCGCGTCAGTGACGCACCTCGCGCCCGCCGGTGCCGTGGATTCCGCCGCCGCCGGAAGCCTTGTACAACGCACCTTCGGGATTTCGCGGCGGCTCGTCGTAGGTCTGCCGATCCGCCTGCATTGCGGCCATGCGATCGCCGATGGACGGAGCGAGCTTCGCCGTCGCTGTATTGAGCTTGGCCATCGCGCCGACCGTGACATCGCGCGCGGGCTTCACCGCCGCGGACAGGATCGCGTCGGCGACCTTGCGCGGATCGATCTGCGGTGTCGGCAGCTTCGGCTCCTGGTCGAGATAGTTGCGCGCGTGCTGCGGATAAGGCGTGTCGACGGCGGTCGGCTGGATCAGCGTGATCGATACGGGCAGCTCGTCGATGAGCTCGAGCTCGACGCGCAACGCGTCGGTAAAGCCTTTCACCGCGTGCTTGGACGCCGTGTACATGCCCTGCAGCGGCACGATCGCGTCCGAGACTTCGCTGCCGATGTTGATCAGCGCGCCGCCGTGCGGGCGAAGAAAGGTCAATGCGGTCAGCGATCCGTTCACGACGCCCCAGAAGTTCGTGTCGAAGAGCCGGCGGCTGTCTTCCTCGGACACCTGATCGAGCCTGCCGTAGATCGCGACGCCGGCATTGTTGACCCAGGTGTCGATGCGGCCGAAGCGGCCGACCGCGAAGTCGGCGATGGCCTGCACGTCGCCACGCTTGCCGACGTCAGCGACGACGTAGGCCGCGCGCCCGCCTTTCACTTCGATGTCTTGGCAGATCTCGCGCAGCGCGTCTTCGCTGCGCGCCGCCAGCACCACCGTGGTGCCTTGCGCGGCGGCGGCCTCGGCCGTCGCACGGCCGATTCCGCTCGAGGCGCCGGTGATCACCATCACCTGCCGCTCGAGCGGCTTCAATTGAATGTCCATCCGTTGCTCCATCGCGAAGTGAGACACGACGACACGAAGCAAGAATCGTGACGAGGCGGCTCGTGCGCAATGAATGCGGACTGCACGAGAACGCGTCACATGGCATGCAACGACATCTCGCCGCGAGGCGCCGCGGCGGGCTCAGCGGACAGCCGCGCGGTGGGACGGTTCTGCGTCATAAGTTCTGCGTCGCGGAAATTTGTGCGCGTCGCCGTCGCATCGAACGGCCGCGAGCGAAATCCGGCGCGTGGCCTCGCTCTTGCACAAACCTTCGCGTCGCCCGCACGGCCTGCCGGACGCGAAACGAACATGAGATCCCTGGACCTCGCTTGCTTCGTCCGGCGCGTCGCCATCACCGGCGCAATCGCCGGCGTGGCGTCGGCGGCATTCATTGCCGCCGCGAGCGTGCGCGCCACCGGTTCACCCGCGTCGGGCCTCAACGGCGCGAGCCAGGTGCTGTGGGGGCGCGCGGCGACACGTGTGCGCCGCGTCGATGTACACCACACGCTCGTCGGGCTCATAGTGCATCACGCAAGCGCGTTCTGGTGGGCCGGCATTCACGAAAACCCTCGCCTGCGCGCGTTCGCGCCCGCAGCGGGACTTCGCGCGATGCTGGTCATGGCCGCCGCCGCCGTGCTCGACTACGGCGTGCTGCCGCGCCGTCTTTCGCCGGGGCTCGAAGGCCAGCTATCACGCCGCACGATCGCGGCGGCGTTTGCGGTCATCGGCGCGGGCCTCGCGCTCGGCTCGTGGATCCAGGACCGGCCGCTGCGGCTGCGCGCTTCGCAGGTGCGGCGCTTGCTTGGAAACGGCAACGCGCGCCCTTACGAGCCGGCGCAGGCCACGTACGTCCCAGGCACGATCCACACGGCGCGCGCTCCGCTGGAAAGCGTGCCCGGTCATCACTGACGACATCAACGACGCCAACGGACTTGACCGCCATGCCGTCCGAATCCGAACCGATCTGGCAACGCCACGCCCCCGTGTTTCCGCGGCTGGAACCGCTCTCGCCGGCCCGCACGATGGCGGACGTCGTCGTCATCGGCGCCGGCATCGCCGGGCTTTCCGTCGCGCTGACACTGATCGAGGAAGGCCGCAGCGTTCTCGTGCTCGAAAAGCGCGCGATCGGCGCGGGCCAGACGGAACGCACCAGCGCGCATCTCGCCTGCGCGCTGGACGATCGCTTCCACCAGATCGAGCGCTGGCACGGCGAAGCCGGCGCGCGCGCGGCGGCGGCGAGCCATCGCGGAGCGATCGACCGCATCGAGCGATGGATCGCCGAGTACGCGATCGACTGCGACTTCGCGCGCGTGGACGGATACCTGTTCGGCGCCGGCGAAAGCGCGGACGACGAGCTCGCGCGCGAGCTCGACGCGGCCCTGCGTGCCGGCCTCGACGTCGAGCCCGCCGTGGTGCCCGGCCTGCCGCAGCTCGGTCCCGCGCTCCGCTTCGCGCGCCAAGCGCGCTTCGATCCGCTCGCCTACCTCGCCGGGCTCGCCGACGCGGCCCTCCGGCGTGGCGTGCGCTTTGCGCAGGCGAACGTCGTCGCGGTCGAAGGCGGCGCGTCGCCCCACGTGACCACGGAAGGCGGACAATGCATCGACGCTGCGGCCATCGTCGTCGCGACGAACGTGCCGTTCCACGAAAGCCTCGCCATCCACACCAAGCAAGCGGCGTATCGCACGTTCGTGCTGTCCGCTCCGATCGATGCTGCGGCGTTTCCGGACATCCTGCTCTGGGACACCGCCGATCCGTATCACTACCTGCGCCGCGTGGACGCGCGCGACGGCTCGACCTGGCTCATGGTCGGCGGCTGCGATCACAAGACGGGCCAGCCGTCGGCCGAAGCGCCGTACGCCGAGCTCGGCGCGTGGGCGCGCGAGCGCATCGCCGGGCTCGGAGACATCGAATGGCGCTGGTCGGGGCAGGTCATCGAGCCCGTGGACGGGCTCGCGTTCATCGGGCGCGATCCCGGCGGCGAGGACAACGTCTACGTCGTGACCAGCGATTCCGGCAACGGCCTCACGCACGGCACGCTCGCCGGCGGCGTGATCGCGGCGCTGATCGCGGGGCGCGACGATCCGTGGAACGGCCTCTACGATCCGCGGCGCTCGCCGATGCACGCGCTCGGCACGTGGCTCTCGGAAAATGCCAACGTCGCCGTGCAGTACGGCGACTGGCTCGCTCGTGGCGGCATCCGGCCGCTCGCGAACGACGACGCGACCATCGTGCGCAGCGGCGTGCACCGCATCGCCGTCTATCGCGGCACCGATGGCGCGCTGCGCGCGTTCTCGGCGCAATGCCCGCACCTCGGCTGCTCGGTGCGCTGGAACACGATCGAGCGCACCTGGGATTGCCCCTGCCACGGCTCTCGCTTCGACCCGGTCGACGGACGCGTGCTCAACGGGCCGGCCGCACACCCGCTGACCCGGATCGGCGGGGCGCGTTGAGAGCGCACGGAGCGGCGCGGTGCAGCGAGGAGCCGAGCACGAGGCCCGCCGCGAACGCGATGTACGTCGCCGTGATTGCCGCGCGCGACACGTGCCGTTCAACTCACGGGCCGAAGCAGTCTGAGCGGGAGATCCGATGTCGCCGCAACTCGTCCTCGTTCTTTATGCCGTCATTCCGCTCTGGCTGGCTGCCGGCTTCGCTGACTGGCTTTGTCACCGCAGGAGCGCGATCGAGGCAACCAGCGGCACGCCCGAATCCGCGCTGCACCTGGTGATGCTCGCCGAGATGGGGCTGCCATTGCTGGCGGCGCTCTATCTCGAAGTCAATGCGCTGATCCTTGCCATGCTCGCCGTCGCGTTCGTCGCGCACGAGTTCACCGCCTATGTCGACGTGCGCTATGCCGCGCCGCGGCGCCACATCGGCGTGTTCGAGCAGTTCGTGCACAGCGTGCTGGAGATGTCACCGCTCTTCATCCTGCTGCTACTCGCGAGCGAGCACTGGAGCCAGTGGCTCGCTCTGTTCGGATTCGGCGACGAGCCCGCGCGCTTCGATCTCGCCGTCTCGTCGCAGCCGCCACCGGCGGCGTACACGATCGTGCTGCTGATCGCGATCGTGCTGCTCGCGCTCGGCCCGTACGCCGAGGAACTCGTGCGCGGACTGCGGAATTCGCGCGAGTCGTGTGACCGCCGCGATGGATGGTGACTGACGGCGTGCCGTGCCGTGAGGCTTGGGCGCACGCAAAGGTTTCTTTAGCGCGCGACGGCGCGAGCGCGGATCGAGCGGACGCCTGGTGCGCGCGTCGTAATGGCATGTTTAAGTGTGGCGGTACGTGCGCCTCAGGCCCGGCGTCCCGGACACGATTCGCACCGAGTATTGCGAGCACCGCGACCGGGAGCCACCAGTCAGCGATCTGCGATGCGCCCGCCGTGGCAGCGCGTCGCGCATCCACACCTCGCTGAAATTCTTTCGTCCGTGGCGAAAAACTTCGGCGCGCGCCGCCGTGACGCGGTCCCGGGCGCACGCAGCGCCCGGAGCTGAGCATGGTGCGCTTCGTGCATTGGCCGAGCACCGGTCTCAATGGAGATTGTTCCGATGAACGCATCCGCACGCATTCGATTTGCGATTCCGATGACGCTCGCTGGCCTGCTCGCGATGGGCGCCGCCACGACGGCGTTCGCCCTGGACCCAGCGAACGACGAAACATCGAAACAGGACTCGGACCAGCCTGTTACGGATACCTGGATCACCACCAAGGTGAAATCCGAGCTCGCCACCACGGAAGGCGTGAAGAGCATGGACATCGACGTCGAAACCATGAACGGCGTCGTCACGCTGACCGGCACGCAGGCGAGCCAGGCCGCCGTGCAGAAGGCGGTCGCGGCCGCGAAGAGCGTCAAGGGTGTCAAGAGCGTCGACGCGTCGGGCCTGAAGGCCGGCGGCGGTCCGGCGAGCGATCAGCCGTAACGCGAACGGAAGAGGCTGCCATGTTCGAATGGTCAAATCGCGGCACCGACGGTGCCGCCGAACGTTTCGCCGAGGCATCGCACCGCGTCGCCGACGCGATGCGCGATGCGCGCGACGCCGTGGCACGCGGAGCCGGTGTCGGCAGCGACTACGCGAAGGCAGTGTGCGGCGAGGTTGTGAGCGGCGCGCGCCGCGCCACGCGCTCGGCGCGCGCCGCGGTTGACGAGCATCCAGTCGAAGCGCTGCTCGCCGTCGGCCTTGCCGCGTTCGCGCTCGGCTGGCTGCTGCGCCGCGTGCAGGAAATGGCGCACGAGCGCCGCGGCACGTCGGCCGCTGCTGCGGCGCGCGCGCGAAGCCGGTCGTCGCGGCGAGGTCGGACGACACGCGCCGCGCGGGAGTGACGCGCTCACGTTCGATTGAACGGCACGTCGCAGCACGTCCGACTTTTTGCTCGCGTGCCACCGCATTGCTTCGCGTCACGTGAGGCGCGCGTTCTCGTCCGAAGAAAGTTTTTCGCCGCGTTGAGCTGAACGAGCCCTGCAGAAGCGCGCAATGCGGCCCGAATTCGATGGCACAACCCTTGCTGAATCCATTGCAAAGGAATCTGCGAGGTGATTCATGAACCGTCTCGGCGAAGCGCTGCACCGCGACGGATATGGAGAAGAGGAAGGGTCGAATGTCCATGCGCCGGCGAGCCGGCGCGGATCGAAAGGCCGCCTGATCGTCGTATCCAATCGTGTCGCGTCGGCTGAAGGACCGCATGCCGGAGGCCTCGGCCAGGCGATGCGTTCCGCACTCGCGAACATCGGCGGCATGTGGTTCGGCTGGAGCGGCACGATCGCCGAACAGCCGCTGCTCCACGTGCGCCGCGAGGGCGCGGTGCGTTTTCTGACTCGCGATCTGAGCCCTGACGAGCATCGCGACTACTACGTGGGCTACGCGAATCGCGTCCTTTGGCCGCTCCTGCACGGCCGGCTCGATCTCGTCTCGTACCGTCCCAGGGCGCTCGCAGGTTACCTGCGCGTGAACGCCGCGTTCGCCGACGAGATCCGCAAGATCGCGCGTCCGGACGATCTCGTCTGGATACACGACTATCACCTGATTCCGCTGGCGCGCATGCTGCGCGACCGCGGCGTCGCCTGCCGCATCGGTTTCTTCCTGCACGTGCCGGTGCCGCCGCCCGCAACGCTCGCCGCGCTGCCCGGCGAGGACAACGTGCTGCACGCGCTCGCCGCCTGCGATCTCGTCGGCACACAGACCGACGAGGACGCGCGCAACCTGCGCGAATTCTTCGCACGCGCGCGCCTGCGCCCGTGCGGCGCGCCGGACATCCGCCCGTTTCCGATCGGCATCGATGTGGACGCGATGCGCACGGCAGCCGAGCAGGGCGAGCGCGTCGAAGCGTGCGCACAGCTTCGCGCGAGCCTCGGCGGGCAGTCGCTGCTGCTCGGCGTGGACCGCCTGGATTATTCGAAGGGCCTGCCCGAGCGCCTGCGCTCTTACGCGCGCCTGCTGCAGACGCACCCCGAGCTGCGCGGCCGGGTCACGCTTCTGCAGATCGCGCCTCGGACGCGCGCGATGATTCCGGAGTACGTCCGCATCAACCGCAAGCTCCAGCGCATCGCCGGCAGCATCAACGGCCGTTATGCCGACGAGACCTGGACGCCGGTGCGCTACCTCAACCGCTGCTTCGCCCAGCACGAGCTGACCGCGCTCTACCGCGCGGCGAAGGTCGGCGTGGTGACGCCGCTGCGCGACGGCATGAACCTCGTCGCGAAGGAATACGTCGCCTGCCAGGACGAGAACGATCCCGGCGTGCTCGTGCTCTCGCGCTTCGCCGGCGCCGCGTGCGAGCTCGCCGGCGCGCTGGTGGTGAACCCGTTCGATCCCGACCAGTGCGCCGAGGCGATGCACGCGGCCATCGGCATGCCGCTGGCCGAGCGCCGCCAGCGCTGGCGGTCGATGATGTCGGCGCTCAGCAAGAATGATATTCACGGCTGGCGCGATGGCTTTCTCGCCGCGCTGGATGCCTCGCGAGCGAGCGGCGCGCACAGCGACGGCATGCACGACACGCGCGAAGCGGTGCACGGCGATATCCGCTTGCGCGCGCGCACGCCGGATTCCACCGCCTTGACGATCACGCACCTGCCGCCGGGCTGACCTTGCTTCCGATTCTGCACGCGGACACCGGCGCGCCGAGCAGCCGACGATCGAAGCCGCGCTCGGCGGAACGCGGTGGCGCGCCCGCGCGAGGCGCGGGGCCGACGCAGAAGTCGCGCAGCCACACGCAGGCGCAAATAACCGCGCCGCGCGCGTACTACATACCTCCGCTGCTGGTCGGTGCGCTGCCGCGCTGGGAGCGCGTGCTGGACGACTGCGCCGCGATGCGCTTCGACACCGTGCTCATCGCGCCACCGTTCGCGGTCGGCCCGATGCACGATCCGTTCACGGCCGGCGATTACGCGTGTTCGCATCCCGCGCTCGAATGGGAAAGCGATGCGACGGCCGCGCTCGCGTCGCTGGCCGAGCTGTGCGCCGCGCGCGGGCTCGCGCTCGCGCTCGATCTCGTGCTCGATGCCTGCGCGGCGGGAAATCCCGACGTGTCCGCGCGTCCGGAGCTGTACGCGCTGCGCGCCACTGCCGAGGCCGAGCCGCCGGACCCTCGCCGGCCCTCGGCTACGCAGACGACCGCACTCGCCCGCTTCGACGATTCCGCCGCGAGAGAGATGCTGCTCGAAATCTGGACTCCGCGCCTGCAGCGATGGATCGACGCCGGCGTCGCCGGTTTCCGCTGCCTCGCGCCGCAACGCACGCCGCCCGCGGTGTGGCGCGCGCTCATCGCGCACGCGCGCGAAGGCGGAAGAGCCGTTCACTTCGGTGCGTGGACACCGGGTCTTCACGCCGAGGAAGTCGCCGCGCTCGCGGAGTGCGGATTCGACGCCGCCTACTCGTCGCTGCCGTGGTGGAACTTCCGCGCGGGCTGGATGCTCGAGGAAGACGAGCGGCTGCGCCGCGCCGGCGCGATCATCGGGCCTGTCGAGGAACCGTTCGGCGCTCGCCTCGCCGGCGTGTACGACGATGCGGCGCGCTATCGCTGCGCCGCGACCCGGCTGCTGGAGTTCGCGGCCGCTATCGAAGACGGCCTGCTCGTGCCGATCGGCTTCGAGCACGGCGCGCGGCGGCCGCTGCCGCGCCGCGATGCTTCGCCCGAAGACGTGACGAAGCTGCGCGAAGGCATCGCGGATCTGCGCGATGCGGTCACGCGCGCGAATGCCGAGCTGGCCGGGCGCGATGCCGCTCGCGCGCGCCGCGCGCGCGACCTCGTCGGACCCGGCTCCGGCGCGCTGGCCTGGCTCGTCGAGGAAGCCGACCCTGCCTCGGACGCGCCGGCGCGCCTCCTACTCGCCAATCCAGATCTCGATCGCGTGGTCGGCGCCAGCGCGGACACGCTGCTCGCGGGCGCCGGGCGCCGGCAACGTTTCGTTCCTCTCGATGGCGACCGTGGCACGTCGATCATGGCCGGCACGACGGTGACGCTCGAGCCCGGGGAAGTGCGTGTGCTCCGCGCCGAAAGCAGCACGCCGATACGCGCCGCTGCCGCGCGCGGCGACGCCGCGATCGCCGCTGCCGCGCGTGCGCCTCGCATCGCTTTCGAGCGGCCTTCGCCTTGCGTAGACGACGAGCGCTTCGCGGTGAAGCGCGTCGTCGGCGATTCGGTGCACGTCGAGATCGACGCGTTCGCCGACAGTCACGACGCGCTGGCGGTGGAGCTGCTCTGGCGCGCGGCGGACGAGCGCGCGTGGCGCCGCACGCGCATGCGCGCGATCGGCAATGACCGCTGGGCGGCCGAGTTTCCGCTCGAGCGGCTCGGCCGTCACGTCTACACCGTGCGGGCCTGGCGCGACGAATTCGCGACCTACCGGCGCGATGCCGAGAAGAAACTCTCGGCCGACGCGCTGACGCCGCTCGACATCGAGGAAGGCTGCCGCATGGTCGCCGCGGCCGCTACCCGCGTGCGCGGAGCGGCAGGCGCGCCGCTGCGCACATTCGCGGCGCGCCTGCGCGAACTCGACGAAGCCGGCCGCGTCGCGCTGCTGCTCGACGCCGAGCTCAGCACCGCGATGATGCGCGCGGATGGAAAGCCTTTCTTCGCCGAATATCCCGCGAAGATTCCCGTGGACGCCGAGCGCCGCGCCGCGCGCTTCGCGAGCTGGTATGAGCTGTTCCCGCGCTCGCAAGCGGAATCATCGGCACGGCACGGCACGTTCGACGACGTGATCGCGCGCCTGCCGGCGATCCGCGACATGGGCTTCGACGTGCTGTACATGCCGCCGATCCATCCAATCGGGCGCGCAAACCGCAAGGGCCGCAACAACACGCTCAGCGCCGCACCCGTCGATCCCGGCAGCCCGTACGCGATCGGCAGCGAGGAAGGCGGCCACGACGCGATCCATTCCGAGCTCGGCACGTTCGAGGATTTCGCGCGCCTGCGCGATGCCGCGGCGAAGCTCGGCATCGAGATCGCGCTCGACTTCGCGATCCAGTGCTCCCCGGATCACCCGTGGCTCGCGCAGCACCCGGACTGGTTCGCATGGCGCGCCGACGGCAGTGTGCGTCACGCCGAGAATCCGCCGAAGAAATACGAGGACATCGTCAACGTCGATTTCTACGCGAAGGGCGCCGTGCCTTCGCTCTGGAAGGCGCTGCGTGACGTCGTGCTGTTCTGGGTCGCGCACGGCGTCAGGCTGTTCCGCGTCGACAACCCGCACACCAAGCCGTTCACGTTCTGGGAATGGATGATCGCCGACGTGCGCGCGCGGCATCCGGACGTCGCGTTCCTTTCCGAGGCGTTCACGCGGCCGAAGCCGATGTACCGGCTGGCCAAGCTCGGCTTCTCGCAGTCGTACACGTACTTCACCTGGCGGCACTCGAAGGCGGAGCTGACGCAATACTTCACCGAGCTCACGCGCACCGAAGTGCGCGAGTACTTCCGGCCGCACCTCTTCGTGAACACGCCGGACATCAATCCCTTCTTCCTGCAGGCATCCGGCCGCGCCGGCTTTCTGATCCGCGCCGCGCTCGCGACCACGCTGTCCGGACTCTGGGGCATGTACTCCGGCTTCGAGCTCTGCGAATCCGCCGCGCTGCCGGGACGCGAGGAGTATCTCGATTCCGAAAAATACGAAATCAAGCCGCGCGACTGGAACGCGCCGGGCAACATCATCGCCGAGATTGCACGCCTCAACGCGATCCGGCGGCTGAATCCCGCGCTGCAGGACCATCTCGATCTCGAGTTCTACAACGCGTTCAACGATCGCATCCTGTATTTCGGCAAGGCCACCGCCGAACGCGAGAACGCGATCCTCGTCGCGATCTGCCTCGATCCGCACGCGGCGCAGGAAGCCGATTTCGAGATCCCGCTATGGGAGTGGGATCTGCCCGACCACGCCGCGCTCGAATACGAGGACCTGGTGCGCGGCACGCGCGGCGTATGGCGCGGCAAGGTGCAGCACATGCGGCTCGATCCCGGAGAGCTTCCGTACGCGATCTGGCGCGTCAGGCCGGAGGATCGCGCATGGACATGAAGGTCAAGCCCGCGACGGCCAAGCTCGCCGACGATCCGCTCTGGTACAAGGACGCGATCATCTATCAGCTGCACGTGAAGTCGTTCTTCGATTCCAACGACGACGGGATCGGCGACTTTCCCGGGCTCATTTCGCGGCTCGACTACATCGCCGAGCTCGGCGTCAACGCGGTCTGGCTGCTGCCGTTCTATCCGTCGCCGCGCCGCGACGACGGCTACGACATCAGCGACTACACGGGTGTGCATCCCGACTACGGGACGCTCGCCGACGTGCGCCGCTTCATCGCGGCCGCGCACGAGCGCGGCATCCGCGTGATCACCGAGCTCGTCATCAACCACACCTCGGACCAGCATCCGTGGTTCCAGCGCGCTCGGCGTGCAAAGAAGGGCTCGGTCGCGCGCGACTTCTACGTCTGGTCCGACGACGACCGCAAATACGCCGGCACGCGCATCATCTTCTGCGACACCGAGAAATCGAACTGGACCTGGGACGAAGTCGCCGGGCAGTACTACTGGCACCGCTTCTACTCGCACCAGCCCGATCTCAACTACGACAACCCGCGCGTGCTGAAGGCAATCGTCTCGGTGATGCGCTTCTGGCTCGATCTCGGCGTGGACGGGCTCAGGCTGGACGCCGTGCCGTACCTGATCGAGCGCGAGGGCAAGAGCAACGAGAACCTGCCGCAGACGCACGCGATCCTGAAGCGCATCCGCGCCGAGCTTGACGCCGCGTACCGGAACCGCATGCTGATCGCCGAGGCGAACCAGTGGCCGGAGGACGCGCAGGAATACTTCGGCAATGACGACGAATGCCACATGGCGTTCCACTTCCCGCTGATGCCGCGCATGTACATGGCGATCGCGAAGGAGGACCGCTTTCCGATCACCGACATCCTGCGCCAGATGCCGGCGATCCCGCCGAACTGCCAGTGGGCGATCTTCCTGCGCAATCACGACGAGCTGACGCTGGAGATGGTCACCGACAGCGAGCGCGACTACCTCTGGTCGGTCTACGCGGGCGACCGGCGTGCACGGCTCAATCTCGGCATCCGGCGCCGACTCGCGCCACTGCTCGAGCGCGACCGGCGCCGTGCCGAGCTGATGTCGAGCCTCCTGTTCTCGATGCCGGGCACGCCGGTCATCTACTACGGCGACGAGATCGGCATGGGCGACAACATCCATCTCGGCGACCGCGACGGCGTGCGCACGCCGATGCAGTGGTCCTCGGACCGCAACGGCGGCTTCTCGCGCGCCGATCCCGAGCGGCTGGTGCTGCCGCCGATCATGGATCCGGTGGCCGGGTTCGGCGCGGTCAACGTCGAGTCGCAGCGCCGCAATCCGCACTCGCTGCTCAACTGGACGCGGCGCATCCTCGCCGTGCGCCAGCGCTACAGCGTGTTCGGCCGCGGTGACATCCGCTTCCTGCGCCCGCGCAACCGCAAGGTCCTCGCCTACATCCGCGAGCTCGGCGAGGAGATCGTGCTCTGCGTCGCCAACCTCGCGCACACCTCGCAGGCCGTCGAGCTGGACCTCGCCGACTTCGAGGGTCGCATTCCGGTCGAGATCGTGGGCGGCACGCCGTTTCCGCCGATCGGCAAGCTGACGTACCTGCTGACGCTGCCGCAGTACGGCTTCTACTGGTTCGAGCTGCGCACGCAGGCGACCTTGCCCAGCTGGCGCGACATGCCGCCCGAGCCGATGCCCGAGTACGCCACGCTGGTCCTGCGCAACGGCTTTTCCGATCTCATGACCCCGCGTCATCGCGCGACGCTCGAAGCCGAAGTGCTGCCGACCTACCTGCCGATGCGGCGCTGGTTCGCGGCCAAGGATCGCCCGATCCTCACCGTGCGCATCGACGCCGCCGCGCCGGGACCGGCGGCGGACACGCTGCTGGCCGAAGTCGCGGTCGATTCGGGCGACGCGATCGACCGCTATCTCCTGCCGCTCGGCGTGGTGTGGGACGACGAGAATCCGTCGGCGCTCGCGCAGCAGCTCGCGCTGGCGCGCGTGCGCCGCGGCGCGCGCGTGGGCTATCTCACCGATGCGTTCGCGCTCGAGGCGTTCAGCCGCGCGCTCCTCGACGCCTGCCGCACGGGCGCGCGCGTCGCGGCCGAGGACGGCACCATCGATTACACAGCCAGCACGCTGCCACCGCCCGGCGGCGCGAGCCAGATCCAGTGGCTCGCGGCGGAGCATTCGAACAGCTCGCTCATCGTCGACGAGAGCGTGTTCCTCAAGCTCTATCGCCGCATCCAGGACGGGCCGCGGCTCGAGGCCGACATGGCACGCCACCTCGTGCGCTCCGGGTTCGCGAACACGCCCGCCTATCTCGGCAGCATCGCGCGCGCGCACGCGCGCGGCACGAGCACGCTCGCGCTGCTGCAGGAATTCGTGCGCAACCAGGGCGACGGCTGGACCTGGTCGCAGGACTATCTCGACCGCGCGGTCTACAACGCCGACGACAACGGCGAAGCCGCCGGGCTGGACGAGGCGATCGACGCCTACGGCGAATTCGCCGCGACGATCGGGCGCCGCCTCGGCGAGCTGCACGCCGCGCTCGCCCTGCCCGGCGAAGATTCCGCATTCGGCGCGGAGCTCGCCGGCGTGGATGATGTCGAGCGCTGGATCGAAGCCGCGCGCCGCGAAGTCGATGCCGCGTTCGAGCAGCTCGCGCGTGTCGCACAATGGCCCGACGCCAGCACCGAAGCCGAAGCCGCCGCACTGCTCGAGCGGCGCGCGACCGTGCTGGACCGCCTGCGCGGTCTCGCCACGGCTGGCGTCGGCACGCCGATGACGCAGATCCACGGCGATTTCCATCTCGCCCAGGTGCTGGTGTCCTCGGGCGACGTCTTCATCGTCGACCTCGAAGGCGAGCCGGCGCGTACGCTCGGCGAACGCGCCGCGAAGACGAGCCCGCTCAAGGATCTCGCCGGCATCCTGCGCTCGCTCGACTACGCGTGCATGGCCGCGAACAGCGAAGAGCGCGACGGCGTGCCGCGCGAGGAGCGCGCAAAGCTGCTCGGGCGTTTCCGCGACCGTGCCAGCACGGCGGTGACCGTCGCCTACGCGACGGCGACGCGGCGCTCGCCTGCCGACTTCGATCCGCGCGGAGGGCTTGGCTCGCTGCTGCGGTTGTTCCTGCTCGAGAAGGCGGCGTACGAGATGCGCTACGAGATGGCAAACCGGCCGGCCTGGATCGGCACGCCGATCCGCGGCATGGCGCGCCTCACCGCCGAGCTGCTCAACCGCGATGCGTGATGGACTGCCTCGATCCGGCCATCGCGGGTCCCGCCGAATCCGTCGAAGCGCTGCTCGCCGGACGCCTCGCCGATCCGTTCGCGCTGCTCGGCCCGCACGAGACACCGCACGGGCGCGTCGTGCGCGTGTTCGCGCCGGGCGCGCTCGCGGTACACGTCGCGTCCGCACGCGCCGGTGCCGAAGCCGACTTCGCGACGCTGCCACTCGCCGCTGCGCCGGGCTACTTCGCCGGCAGGATCGACATCGCCGGCGCATACCGTGTGCGCATCGCGTGGCCTGACGCCGAGCAGGAGACCGCGGACGCATACGCGTTCGGCCCGCTGCTCGACGCGCGCGATCTCGCCTTGCTGCGCGAAGCGCGCCATCCGCATTTCGCCGACGCGCTCGGCGCGCACGCGGAGACGCGCGACGGCGTCGCCGGCGTGCGCTTCGCCGTATGGGCGCCCAACGCGCTGCGCGTCGCGATCGTGGGCGACTTCAACGCATGGGACGGCCGCCGCCATCCGATGCGCCTGCGCCACGAGGCCGGCGTCTGGGAGCTGTTCGTGCCCGATGTCGCGCCGGGCGGGCGCTACAAGTACGAGCTGCTCGCGCGCGACGCCACGCTGCTGCCGCTGAAAGCCGATCCGGTAGCACGCGCGACCGAGCTGCCGCCGGCGACTGCGTCGGTCGTGCCTTCGCCCGCGCCGTTCGCATGGAACGATGCGGACTGGCTGGCCGGCCGCGGCGCGCGTCAGGCGCCGACGGCGCCGATCAGCATCTACGAAGTCCACGCGGGCTCGTGGATGCGCGGCGCGGACGGCGCGTTGCCGGACTGGGACGCGCTCGCCGAGCGGCTGATCCCTTACGCCGCCGAAATGGGCTTCACGCACATCGAGCTGCTGCCGGTTACCGAGCACCCGTTCGCGGGCTCATGGGGCTATCAGCCGCTGGGGCTTTTCGCGCCGACCGCGCGCCACGGGCCGCCCGAGGCGTTCGCGCGCTTCGTCGATCGCTGCCACGCGCGTGGACTCGGCGTGCTGTTGGACTGGGTGCCCGCGCATTTCCCGACCGATGCGCACGGCCTTGCCCGCTTCGACGGCACCGCGCTCTACGAGCACGCCGATCCGCGCGAGGGCTTCCATCACGACTGGCGCACATTCATCTACAACCACGGCCGCACCGAAGTCGTCGGATTCCTGATCGCGAGCGCGCTCGAGTGGATCCTGCGCTACCACGTCGACGGTCTCCGCGTCGATGCGGTGGCGTCGATGCTGTACCGCGACTACAGTCGCAAGCACGGCGAATGGATTCCGAACGTGCACGGCGGGCGCGAGAACTACGAGGCGATCGCCTTCCTGCGCCGCCTCAACGAGACCGTCGCCGCGCGCTGCCCCGGCGCGATGGTGATCGCCGAGGAATCGACCGCGTGGCCGGGCGTGACGCGTCCCGCCGGCCACGGCGGGCTCGGCTTCCAGTACAAGTGGAACATGGGCTGGATGCACGACACGCTGCGCTACATCGCGCGCGATCCGATCCACCGCGGCTGGCACCACGACGACCTCACCTTCGGGCTGCTGTACGCGTTTTCCGAGCACTTTGTCCTGCCGATCTCGCACGACGAAGTCGTGCACGGCAAGGGATCGCTGCTCGGCCGCATGCCGGGCGACCAATGGCAGCGCTTCGCGAACCTGCGCGCGTATCTCGCCTTCATGTGGGCGCATCCGGGCAAGAAGCTCCTGTTCATGGGCTCGGAATTCGGCCAGCCGCGCGAGTGGAACGCCGACGGCGAGATCGATTGGGGCTGCCTCGACGACGACGCGCACCGGGGCGTGCAGCGGCTCGTGCGCGATCTCAACCGGCTCTATGCCGGCGCGCCCGCGCTGCACGCCGGCGACGGCCTCGCCGCGGGCTTCGCCTGGATCGTCGCCGACGACCGCGCCAACAGCGTGCTGGCGTTCCTGCGCAGGAATCCGTTCGGCAACGAGATCGCGCTCGCGGTGTTCAACATGACGCCGGTGGTGCGCCACGGCTATCGCGTCGGCGTGCCGCGCGCGGGGCTCTGGCGCGAGCGCGTCAACACCGACGCCTCAGCGTACGGCGGCTCGAACGTCGGCAACGGCGGTGCCGCGCACACCGAGCCGATCGCTTCGCACGGACAGCCTGACTCGCTCGCACTCACGCTGCCGCCGCTGGCGGGTGTGATCCTCGAACCGGAGCGCTGACGATGGCCCGCCTTTCGTATCGACTCGAAGCAGGCCGCGCCTATCCGCTCGGCGCAAGCTGGGACGGCCTCGGTGTCAACTTCGCGCTGTTCTCGGCGCACGCGACGCGTGTCGAGCTCTGCCTGTTCGATGCACGCGGACGGCGCGAGGTCGCGCGCGTCGATCTGCCGGCCTACACCGACGAGGTCTGGCACGGCTACCTGCCGAACGCGCGACCGGGCCTCGTCTACGGCTATCGCGTGCACGGTCCGTACGATCCTGCGGCCGGACATCGCTTCAATCCGCACAAGCTGCTGCTCGATCCGTATGCGAAGAAGCTGATCGGCACGCTGCGCTGGGTCGATGCGCTGTTCGGCTACCGCGTCGGCAGCCCGCGCGCCGACCTTTCGCTCGACCGCCGCGACAGCGCGGCCGCGATGCCGAAAGCGGTCGTCGTCGACGAATCGTTCAACTGGGGCGAGGACCGCGCGCCGCGCGTGCCGTGGTCGGACACGGTGATCTACGAGGCGCACCTGCGCGGCCTCACGCGACTGCATCCGGGACTTCCTCCGCACGAGCGCGGCACGTTCGCGGCGCTGGGCTCGCCTGTGGTCATCGATCATCTGCGGCGGCTCGGCATCACCGCCGTGGAGCTGCTTCCGGTGCAGGCGTTTCTGCAGGACCGCTTCCTCGTCTCGCGCAATCTCTCGAACTACTGGGGCTATTCGACTCTCGCGTATTTCGCGCCCGAGCCGCGCTATCTCGCCGGTACTTCGCTGGACGAGATCCGTGCGACGGTGCGCCGCCTGCACACGGCCGGCATCGAGGTGATCCTCGACGTCGTCTACAATCACACCTGCGAAGGCAACGAGCTGGGCCCGACGCTGTCCTGGCGCGGCTGCGACAACGCAAGCTACTACCGCCTGCTGCCGGACGCGCCACGGCGGTACATCAACGACACCGGATGCGGCAACACGCTCGACGTCTCGCACGCGCCGGTGCTGCAGATGGTGATGGACAGCCTGCGCTACTGGGCCACCGCGTTCCGCGTCGACGGCTTCCGCTTCGATCTCGGCGCGACGCTGGGTCGCGAGGCGCACGGCTTCGATCCCGAGTCCGGATTCTTCCGCACGATCCGGCAGGATCCGCTGCTGGCGCATCTCAAATTGATCTCGGAACCGTGGGATCTCGGCCCCGGCGGCTACCAGCTCGGCAATCATCCGCCCGGCTTCGCCGAATGGAATGATCGCTTCCGCGACGGCGTGCGCCGCTACTGGCGCGGCGATGCCGGCACGCGCGGCGAATTCGCGGCGCGACTCGCGGGCTCGGCCGATTTGTTCGACCGGCACGGGCGCGAGCCGTCGGCGTCGGTCAATTTCGTCGCCGCGCACGACGGCTTCACGCTGCACGACCTCGTCAGCTACGCCGAGCGACATAACGAGGCCAATGGCGAGGACAATCGCGACGGCCACGCCGAAAACCTGAGCGCGAACTGGGGCGCCGAAGGACCGACCGAGGATGAGGCGATCACGGCGCTCCGCGAACGCGTCAAGCACGCCATGCTGGCGACGCTCTATCTCGCCGCGGGCACGCCGATGCTGCTCGCCGGTGACGAGGCCTGCCGCACGCAAGGCGGCAACAACAACGCGTATTGCCAGGACAATGAGATCTCCTGGTACGACTGGGAAGCAGCCGCGACACCCGCGGCGCGCGCGCTGACCGATTTCGTCGCGCGGCTCGTCGCGCTGCGCCGCCGCTTTCCGATGCTGCGCAGCGATCGCTTCCACCACGGCGCGCCGGTCGCGGGCTCCGATCTCGAGGATATCGCCTGGTTCGACGTGTCCGCCGAGCCGCTGAGCCAGGAAGCCTGGCACGACGCCGAAGCGCGCGCGCTGACGCTGCGTCGCGCCGACGCCGATGGCGACGGCGCCATCGACGTGCTGGCGTTGCTGTCGAATCCGACGGCGGAGGAGATCGAGTTCACGCTGCCGAAGCCGGAGGCGAGCTGGACGACGCTCGTCGACTCGGCCGAGCCGGAGGTGCCGGAACACGACATCGAAGGCATGCGCGTGCGCGTCGGCGCGCGTGCGCTCGTGCTCGCGTATGCGCGCATCGCGTCGCCCATCGAATGAGCGCAGGGTTCGCTCACGGGCTGCCGTTCGGCGCCGAGCCGCTCAGCGGCGACCGCGTGCGCTTCCGTGTGTGGGCGCCGTCGTGCGAGCGGGCCGAAGTCGTCTTCGATGACGGCGCGGCGATCGCGATGCACGCGGAAGGCGACGGCTGGTTTTCGGTCGAGGCCGCCTGCCCATGCGGCGCCGGCTATCGCTACCGCTTCGACGATGCGGAGCCGGTGCCCGATCCCGCTTCTCGCGCGCAGCGCGGCGGCGCCGGCGGATCGAGCATCGTCGTCGATCCGCAAGCATATGTGTGGCGCTGCACCGGTTGGCGTGGCCGGCCGTGGTGCGAAGCCGTCGTCTATGAGTTGCATGCCGGGGCCTGCGGTGGCTTCGCCGGCGTCGCGCACCAGCTCGGGCGGCTCGCCGCGCTCGGCGTGACCGCGATCGAGCTGATGCCGGTCGCCGAGTTTCCTGGCACCCGCAACTGGGGCTACGACGGCGTGCTGCCGTTCGCGCCTGCGTCGAGCTACGGCACGCCCGACGCGCTGAAAACGCTCGTCGACGCCGCGCACGAGCGCGGCCTCATGATCCTGCTCGATGTCGTCTACAACCACTTCGGGCCCGAGGGCAATCATCTCGCCGCGTACGCCGACGCGTTTTTCCGCGACGACGTCGCAACGCCGTGGGGCCGTGCCATCGATTTCCGGCGCGAGGAGGTGCGCACGTATTTCATCGAGAACGCGCTGTACTGGATCATGGAGTACCGCTTCGACGGGCTGCGCCTGGACGCGGTGCACGCGATCGTGCCGAACGACTGGCTCAACGATCTCTCCGCGCGCGTGCGCGCCGCCGTAGAGCCCGGCCGGCACGTGCATCTCGTGCTGGAGAACGACGAAAACTCGGCGACGCTGCTGGAGCGGGGTTTCGACGCGCAATGGAACGACGATTTCCATCACGCCGCGCATGTGCTGCTGACCGGCGAGCGCGAAGGCTACTACGCCGACTACGCGGCCGAGCCTGCCGCCGAGCTGGCACGCTGCCTCGCCGGAGGCTTCGCCTACCAGGGCCGCGCCTCGCCGCACCGCGGCGGCGCGATCCGCGGCGAGCCGAGCACGCACCTGCCGCCGACCGCGTTCGTTGCCTTTCTGCAGAACCACGATCAGGTCGGCAACCGCGCGTTCGGCGAGCGGCTCGATGCGCTCGCTTCGCGCGAAGCCGTGCGCGCGGCGAGGGCGCTGTTGCTGCTCTCGCCGCAGATTCCGCTGCTCTGGATGGGCGAGGAATGGGCCTCGCGGAAGCCATTCCTGTTCTTCGCCGACTATGCGCCGCCGCTTGCCGACGCGGTGCGCGAAGGCCGCCGCCGCGAGTTCCGCGCCTTCGACGCGTTCGACGACGCGCGCGCACGTGCGCGCATTCCCGATCCGAACGATCCCGCGACGTTCGCGGCGTCGGTTCCGGACTTCGAGGCGATGTCGAGCGGCGACGGCGCCGAGGCGCTGGAGCACACGCGCCGCCTGCTCGCGATCCGCCGCGAGCACATCGTGCCGCGGCTCGAAGGCACGCGCGCGCTCGGTGCGAGGGCGGTCGGTGCCGCCGCCCTGGTTGCGCGCTGGCGGCTTGGCGACGGCAGCACGCTCGCGCTGTTCGTGAATCTCGCCAGCGCGCCGGTTCCGATCGAAGACACCGGGCGCGGCGAATTGCTGTACGAGACCGCGCCCGGCGATCGCGACGCGCTCGGCGCCGGGCTGCTCGGCGCGCACGCGCTGATGGCGCTGCTCGCGGAGGACGCATGAGCGACGAGCCGCTGCTCGCGCTCGCCGCCGCGCTCGGTCTCGAAGCGCGCTGGACCGACGCCGAAGGCCGCCGCCGCGACGTGTCGGTCGAGTCGCTGCGCGCGCTCGCCATGGCGCTGGGCTATCCCGCGGGCTCTGCGGCGGAGATCGCGGAAAGTCGCGAGCGACGCGCGCGTGAAACGCAGGACGCCGTGCCGCCGCTGATCGTCGCATCACGCGGGCGCGCGACGCCGCTCGCGGATGCGAGGCTCGCCGGCACGCGCTTTCGCATCGATCTCGAAAACGGCGACGTCGTCGAAGGGAGGCTCGGCCGCGACGCGCCGACTCTGCCACCGCTGGCGGTCACGGGTTATCACCGCGTCCATATCGGCGGGCAAACCCGCACGCTGGCCGTCGCGCCGCCGCGCTGCTTCTCGATCGAAGATCTGCCGGCGAGCGCGCGGCGCCGCTGGGGGCTCACCGCGCAGATCTATGCGCTCCGCCGCGACGGCGATGGCGGCATCGGCGATTTCGGCGCTCTGAACGAGCTTGCCGGCATCGCTGCCGCGGCCGGCGCCGACGCGCTCGCGATCAGCCCCGTGCACGCGATGTTCGGCGCGGCGCCCGATCGCTGCAGCCCGTACTCGCCGTCGAGCAGGCTGTTTCTGAATGCGCTGCTGGCCGATCCGCGTGAGCGCTTCGGCGAAGCCGAGGTCGGCGCCGCGATCGGTGCGGCAAGGCTCGGGCCCGCGCACGCGCTCGAAAGCGTAGCCACGATCGACTGGCCGCACGCTGCCGCGCGCAAGCTCGCGTTGTTGCGCGAGCTTTATCGCGCATACCTTCGCGCCGGCTCGCCCCACGCGGCCGCATTCGAGGATTTCCGTGCGCGTGGCGGCGAAGCGCTGGCACGGCACGCCGGGTTCGAAGCGCTGCACGCCCGCTTCATGCACGAAGGTGGCAGCGATTGGCACGCCTGGCTCGCACGCGAAGCGGGGCGTGACGACGAAGACGAGATCCGCTTCCATGCCTTCCTGCAATGGCTGCCGGACAACGGCCTCGCCGCCGCGCAGCGGCGCGCGCGCGAGGACGGCATGGCAATCGGGCTGATCACCGATCTTGCGGTCGGCTCCGATCCCGAAGGCAGCGACGCCTGCGCGCGCCGCAGCGAAATGCTCGCTCGCGCGACGATCGGTGCACCGCCCGACGTCTTCAACTCCGAGGGCCAGGGCTGGGGCCTGACCACGCTGTCGCCGCTCGCGATGCGCGCGCACGGCTACCGCAGCTTCATCGACATCTTGCGCGCGGCCATGCGCCACGGCGGCGGCGTGCGCATCGATCACGCGATGAGCCTGATGCGGCTCTGGGTCATTCCGGAGGGCGCGTCGCCGCTCGAAGGCGCGTACCTCGCCTGTCCGCTCGAAGATCTGCTGCGGCTCCTCGCGCTGGAGTCGTGGCGCCACCGCGCGATCGTGATCGGCGAGGACCTCGGCGTGGTGCCCGCAGGTTTTCGCGAACGCATCCGCCGCGCCGGCATGCTGGGCATGGAGGTGCTGTTCTTCATGGTGCGCGGCGAGCACTTCCTGCCGCCGCGACGCTGGCGCCGCCGCGCTGTCGCGATGACGACGACGCACGACCTCCCCACGCTGGCCGGCTGGTGGCGCGGCGTCGATCTCGATGTTCGCGAGCGCATCGGCCTGCTGCGGCCCGACGCGGCTCCGGCCGAGCGCGAGCGGCGTCGCACGGAACGCCGGGCGCTCGCGCACGCGATCAACGCGGCAGGATCGCCGAAGCGGCTACTCGCCGAGAGCGCGGCATCCGCCTTCGTGGACAGCGCGATCGGCTTCGTCGGCGCGAGCCGCAGCGAGCTCGCGCTGGTGCCGATCGAGGACATCGCCGGGCTCGAGATGCAGCAGAACGTGCCGGGCACGGTCGACGTGCATCCGAACTGGCGCCAGCGGCTGCCGGCGCCGGCGCCGCGCCTGCTCGCATCGGCCGATGCGGAACGCAGACTGCACGTGCTCGCCGAGGCACGCTCGAGGCCATGAGCTCGCCGCGCGCCACCGTGCGCCTGCAGTTCCATCGCGGCTTCACGCTCGATGATGCCTGCACCGTCGTCGGCTACTACGCCGATCTCGGCATCAGCCACATCTACGCCTCGCCGCTCACGACCGCGCGGTCGGGCTCGACGCACGGGTACGACGTCATCGATTACGGCGCGATCAATCCCGAGCTCGGCGGCTTCGATGCGCTGGCGCGTCTTGGTACGACTTTGCGCGCACGCAGCATGGGCCTCGTGCTCGACATCGTGCCGAACCACATGGCCGCGAGCGAGCACAATCCCTGGTGGCGCGACCTGCTCGCGCACGGCCGCGACAGCCGTTACGCGGACTGGTTCGACATCGACTGGGAACCCGGCGACGCCGAGCTTCGCGGCCGCGTGCTGGCGCCGTTTCTCGCCGAGCCGCTCGAGAACGCGCTCGCGTCGATGCGCGTCGGCTGCGAGCCGCCGCAGCGGCGTTACTTCGTCGAGATCGGCGGCCAGCGCTTCCCGCTCGCCGCGGGGACGCTACCGCCGGGCGAGGACGCTGAACGTATTCTTGCCACGTACAACGGCGGCTCGCCTGCCGCGCGCGAGCGGCTGCGCGCCCTGCTCGACCGGCAGCACTACCGGCTCGCTCACTGGCGCGAAGCCGCGACGCGCATCAACTGGCGGCGCTTTTTCGAAATCGGCGATCTCGTGGCGCTGCGCATGGACCGCGACGATGTATTCGAAGCGGTGCACCGCCTCGTCTTTCGACTGTACGGCGACGGGCTCATCGACGGCGTGCGCGTCGACCACGTCGACGGCATCGCCGACCCGCGCGTCTACTGCGAGCGCTTGCGCGCCGGCCTGATGCAGGCAGCGCCAGGCGACGACGCGCGCACGCCGTACGTCGTGGTCGAGAAGATCCTCGCGCACGGCGAGACTCTGCATGAGGACTGGCGCGTGGACGGCACCACCGGCTACGACTTCATGGATCAGTGCTCGGCGGTGCTGCACGCCGCGAGCGGCGCGGCGGTGCTCGATGCGCTCTGGCGCGAGGCCGGCACCGACGCCGATTTTGAGGCCTGCGTGCGCGCGGCTCGGCGCGAGGTCGCAACTTCGGCGTTCGCGGCGGACATCGATGCGGTCGTGCGCTGCTGGAATGCCGTCGAGTCGGCGGATCCTGTGCTGCCGGCGCCCGATGCGGATGCGATGCGAGCGGCGCTGGTGCGCGTGCTGGAATATTTCGAACGCTACCGTACCTATCTCGAGCCGGGGCGCGACGATGCCTGCGAGCGTGCCGTCCTCGAAGCCGCGACGGCGCGCGCCGCAGCCGCGGACGGGCGAGCACGAGGAGCGATCGAGCGCCTCCGCCGGCGCCTGATCGAAGCGGCCCGCGATCCGAATGCGCCGGCATCGGCGCTGCTGCGCAAGTTCCAGCAGCTGACGCCGCCGGTCGCCGCGAAAGCCGTCGAGGACACGGCGTTCTACCGCTACGCGCGGCTGATCTCGCGCAACGAGGTCGGCGCCGATCCCTCGCGGCTCGCGTCGACCGTCAGCGAGTTTCACGCCGAATGCGCCGCACGTGCGGAGCGGACGTCGCTGGCGATGCTCGCGACGGCGACGCACGATCACAAGCGCGGCGAGGACGTGCGCGCGCGGCTTGCCGTGCTGAGCGAAATCGCTCCGGCCTGGCGCGCCGCGGTGCATCGCTGGCGTGCGATGAACTCGGACCTCTGCACGCGCACGGGCACGGCCGAAGCGCCGTCTCCCGCCGACGAGTACATGCTGTACCAGACGATCGTCGGCGCCTGGCCTTGCGGCCTCGAGATCGGCGACGCCGCCGCGCTCGGCCGCTTCCTTGAGCGCCTGCTCGCCTGGCAGCAGAAAGCCTTGCGCGAAGCCAAGCGCAGGACGAGCTGGGCGGACCCCGATGCCGGTTACGAGCGCGCCTGTGCGGAGTTCCTGCGCGCAGTGTTCGATCCGGCGCGGCCCGCACTCAGCGAGCTCGGCCATTTCGCCGCGCGCATCGCGCCGGCCGGCGCACTGAACAGCCTCGTGCAGGCGTTGCTCCGCTCGACCGCGCCCGGCGTGCCCGATCTGTACCAGGGCTGCGACTATTGGGATTTTTCACTGGTGGATCCGGACAACCGCCGGGCGGTCGATCACGCCGCGCGCCGTGACAGCCTCGTCGACGACGACATCGCGGCGCTCGCCGCGCACTGGCGCGACGGCCGCGTCAAGCAGGCGCTGATCGCCCGCGTGCTGCGCTGGCGTACCAGGCATGCGTCGCTGTTCGCCCGCGGGCGCTACGTGCGGCTCGCGGTCGACGGCCCGCTGCGCGACCACGTGGTCGCGTTCATGCGCGAGCACGACGGCGATGCCGTCCTCGTGCTCGCCGCGCGTCATGCTGCGCATCTGATCGAGGGCGATGCGCCGCGCATACCGCCGGAGCGCTGGCGCGACACGCTGGCGCGGCTGCCGTCCGGCGGCGGGACCTGGCGTGACGTCGTCGCCAGGAAGGATGTCGGCACCACCGGCGATGCGATCCGTCTCGCCGATGCGTTCGAAACACTCCCACTGGCCGTGCTCGCGCCGGCAGATACGTCGGCAGTTCTTTCCTCCGGCAGGTAGCTTGTACTCACCGCGCGCGCGGACGCCCTCGCAGTGATGCGCCCGTTTCGCGGACTGCGAAATGGCACAGCCGTTGCAGCGGGGTGGCAGTCTCTGCCAATCGGAGCCTTGCCGTGATTTTTGATAGCCCGTCAAAAAAGGATGCCGTCGATCTTCTCAAGGAGGATCACCGGAAAGTCGAGTCGCTGTTTCGCCAGTTCGAGTCCGCCGACGACAACGCGCGCAAGGTCGAGCTTGCGCAGACGATCTGCGCGGAGCTCACCGTGCACGCCCAGATCGAGGAACAGATCTTCTACCCCGCGGCGCGCGAGGCGCTGCCGGAGGACAAGCAGGACCTGGTCAGCGAGGCGACCGTCGAGCACACGAGCCTCAAGAAGCTGATCGCCGACATCGACGGCAGCTCGCCCAATGACGAGCTGTTCGAAGCGAACGTCAAGGTGCTCAGCGAATACGTCAAGCATCACGTGCGCGAGGAAGAGAACGAGATGATGCCGGCCGTGCGCGGCACCGATCTCGATCTCGAAGCGCTGGGCGAACGCCTGGCGCGGCGCAAGCAGGCCCTGCAGGAGGCGCAGCAGCGCAATGCCGGGCGCGGCGATTCGAAGCGCGTGCGCGTGCCGATGACGCGGCGCAAGACGACGGGACGCAAGCGCGCAGCGACCGGCCGCAAGCGTGTGGCCGCGGCCAAGACGTCGCGCACGCAGGCGCGCAAGTCCGCGCGCAAGAGCGGCGGGCGCTCCGCAGCGTCCAAGCCGCGCTCGCGTGCGGCCGCAACGCGCAAGCGGGCGGGCGCGCGCGCGCCCTCGCGTCGCTCCACGCGGGGGCGCTGATAACGCAGCGCGTGAGCAGCAGGCCCGAAGCGATCAGCGCGGCTTGGCATACGCCGCGCCGCCATCGCGAGCTTGCGGCGCAGGCAGCGTCGGCCAGATCGGAGGTCCGCATGACATCCAGCGACCGTGACCGCAAGGACCCGAACACGGAGCCGTCGACATCGCAGCCGGAAGAGACGTCCGAGCAAAAGCGGCACCGCAAGAACAGGGAAAGCCGCAATCTCGACGACGCGCTGGAGGAGACGTTTCCCGCCAGCGATCCCGTGTCGCCGTTCATACCTGCCAAGGCGTCCGACGACGACGATCGTGCAGAAAAGCGCGGCGGCGATCCGCGGCGCCATCCGGCTCCGGGCTATTCGCCCGACGAGCCCGATCCGCACGCGAAACCGCCCAAGGGCCCGGGCGAAGGACGGCCGGACGAGCATCAGAACCGGCCGTGGCGCAAGCCGGGACGCGCCAACGGATGACGCGCACCTGGCGCATCGAGGCAGCCTCAGCGGTAGCGCGATTTTTCGCACGCGCGGCAGGCATGAGCGCGCACAGCGTCAACGCGAGCCGATCGGAGCCATTCAGCGCTGATCGTCGCGCGTGGCGCGCGGGACGCCTGCACGCTAATCTTCCGCGATGGTCGCAACGTGTTACCGCTTCGGCGCATTTCGCCTCCGGCCTGCCACGCGCGAGCTCTGGAAGGGCCGCCGCCGCGTCGCGCTGGCGCCGAAATCCTTCGATTGTCTCGCCTACCTGGTCGAGTGCCGCGACCGCGCGGTGAGCCGCGATGAGCTGATTTCCGCGGTCTGGGGCCGCGCCGAAGTCAGTGACGCGCTGCTCGCGCAGACCTTGTGGCGCGCGCGGCGCGTGATCGGCGACACCGGACGCGAACAGGCCGCGCTGCGCACGGTGCCGCGCTTCGGATACCAGTGGGTCGCGCCGGTGACGATCGAGGACGACTGCGCCGCGACAGACCCAGCGCGTCCGCGTCGACGCCGGTTCGCGCTGCCATTGGCCGCGGCGTCGCTGGCAGCACTCGCGCTCTGGGCCGCGTTCGCGCTGCGCGCACCGGCGCAGGATCGTCCGGCCTCCGCGCACGGGCTCGTGCTGGTGCTACCGGCCGAAGTGGCCGAGCCGACGCCTGACAACGCATGGCTGCGGCTCGGCGCGATGGACTACATCGCATCGCACCTGCGCGACGGCGCGGACATGGATGTCATGCCGAGCGAGCAGGTGGTCGCCCTGCTCCGTCATCGTGCGCCGGCGCAGCGCGGGAATCCCGGCGACCTCGCGCGCACGCTGGGCGCGGAGGCGGTGCTCGGGGCGCACATTGCACAGGTCGCGCAGGGCTGGCACGTCGAGCTCGACATCCATCGCGCCGGCGCTCTCCGCAGCGTCCAGGCGAGCGCCGCGACACCGCTCGAAGCGGCGGCGATCGCCACCGGCCGCTTCCTCGAAAGCATGGGACGCCACGACAGGCTGGCCGCATCCGGCGACGACCGCCTGCCGCGGATCGACGCGGCGATGCTCGCCGGCGATCTCGCGGCCGCGCGTGAGCTGGTCGAGAGCGCACCGGCTTCGCTGAAACACGATCCGGCACTCTCGATCCGCGCCGCGCGCATTGCGTTTCGCGCCGGGCGCACAGACGACGCGGAACGCATCTTCCGCGATCTCGAAAACGCGGCAGCCGTGGACGATGCCGTGCGTGCGCAGGCAGAGCTCGGCCTCGGCGCCGTGGCGCTGCGCCGGCGCGCGTACGCGGACGCCGAGCGCGCGTATTCGCGCGCGCTTGCCCGCGTGGGCGAGAGCGGACCGACTCGGCTGCTCGCGCGAGGCCATCTCGAGCGCGGCATCGCGCGCAGCGGCCTCAAGCAGTATGACGGCGCGATGGACGACTACGGCCGCGCGCGTGTCGAGCTGGAGCGCCTGCACGATCGGCTCGGCCTCGCCGGCCTGGACACAAACATCGCGATTCTCGCCGGCGACCGCGCGCGCTGGACCGACGCGCTCGCCGCGTACGACCGCGCGATCGGCGCGTTCGCAGAGTTCGACGTACGCGATTCGCTGGCCATCACGCTCGCGGACAAGGTGGGCGCCGAGCTCGCGCTGCTCGATACGCCCGCCGCTCTCGCCGACAGCGCACGTGCCTGGAACGTGGGCAAGGATCTCGAAAACCGGATCGTGGTGAATCTCGTCGCGACGCGCCGCGTCGATGCGCTGATGGCCGCCGGCCAGCTGGCTGCTGCCGAGCGCGTCATCGACCGGTTCATCGACGCGCCGGACGCCGCGCCGGATTTTCGGCTGCTGCGCGCCAGCCTCCTCGTCGAGCAGGGCCGGCCGGACGAGGCGCTCGCGTTCGGCGACGGCATCCTGGGTGCCATCGAGCACGCGCATCCGGATGCGAGCTGCCCCGCGACGCTCTCCAGCGCGGCGCTGGTGCTGGTCGACGCGGCCGTACTTTCAGGGCGCAACGACACCGCCGCCGAGCTGCTCGCGCGCATCCGCGGCCTCGGCAAAGAATCGAGCGAGGGCCGCGCCTTCGCGCTCGAGCTCGCCGAGGCGAAAGTGCTCGCTGCGGCGGGCGACGCCGCAGCGTCGACGCACTTCGCCAACGCGCTCGCGATGGCCGATCGGTTCGGGCGGCCCGACACGATCGTCGCGGCCGGCGTTGCCTATGCGCGCTACCTGCTCGCATACCCTGACCGCGATCGCAGGCTCGCGCTGCTCGGCCGGCTGGCGCAATACGCGCAGAAGGACTATCGCGCCGCCGAGGCCACCGCGGCGCTTTACGCTTCGCTCGGCGACCGTGCGCTCGCCCAGCTCGCCGGCGAGCGCGCGCGAACGCTGGCCGGAGAGCGCGCGCCGCTGGTCCCGATGTGACCGAGGCGGCAGTTGCACGAGCGGTTGATCGCGTGTTGACGGGTCGTTGATGGCATTTGCGCCGACTCTCATGCGCGTTTGCGCCGTCTGGCGGATTCTGCAGGCGCGCTTCCTGCGCGTCTTCAGAGGCAGATTTTCATGAACACGCTTCGTGCTTCGCTCTTCTGCGCCGCCCTCGCGGCGAGCGGTACCGTTCATGCCGGCGACCCGGTGCCCGATGCGCTGGCGCTCGATCCCGCCTTCGACGGCGCGACGAGCCTCGAGCAACCCGGCATGGCGTTCTACAACGATCTGGGGTCGGCCAACCGGAACGACTTTGCGATGGCCGTCTTTCCGGCCACGGACGGCGATCACTGGCTGGTCGGCCAGCACGTCGATCCCGCGCACGTGCCCAGCAACACCGTGCTGATCGCGCGCATCGCCGAAGACGGCAGCCACGTCGCCGGCTTCGGCGATGGCGGCCAAGCGGTGTTCGACGTGCTCGGACCGAACGGCGAGGGCGTCGCCGTGGCCACCAAGGCGCCCGACAGCGATACGTTCTATTTCGCCGGGCCGGTCAAACGCGCGAGCGCGCCCGACCAGCACGACGTCGGCGTGTCCTGCGCGAGCGCCGATGGCACGCCCTGCGCGAATTTCGGCGACGGCGGCACCGTCGTGTACCCGGTCGGCGACGCCGAATACACGCAGGCGGTCGGCATCGCGGTGAACGAGGCCGGCCAGGTGATCGTCGTCGGCGGATGCAAGATCGCGGGCACGACCAGCATCCTGGGCAATCTCGACATCTGCGTCCTCGCGCTCGACGGCAGCGGCGGTGCGCCGGTGGATGACTTCGGCACCGGCGGGATGAGCCGTGTCGGCATCGACCTCGTCGAGGACGGCTGGGAGATTCCGACCGACGGCACACCCGTCCTGCTCACCTCGTCGGACTCGTCGCTCGGCAACCGCATCTTCATCGCGGGCGGCATCCAGGTGACGCCGTTCTCCGAGGACGTCTTCGCGATGTTCGACGATCGCGCTTTCGTCCTCGCGCTCGACGGGCATACCGGCCTGCCCGACCCGACCTTCGGCGACGACGGGCTCGTGATCGTCCAGGACGACGGCAACCCTTCCTATGTCACTGCGCTCAACACGCTGCCGGACGGCAACCTGCTGCTCGCCGGCAACGTCGCCTACGACCCGACCACCGACACGCGCGTGCTGCTCGCAGAGCTGGCGCCTGACGGAACACCGCTGCCCACGTTCTGCGGAGGCGACGTGTGCATCGGCAACCCGGACGGCATCCCGCGTGCGATACCGCGCGCCGTCGCGGTGCGTCCCGCTTCCGGCGGCGACATCGTCGTCGGCACGGAGATCAATCTCGCCCCCGACACGCCGCCGCTCCAGGCAGCATGGGAGGCGAATGCGAGCGGAACCGCCTGGCGCTCCGCACGAATCCTCGACTACACCGCCGCACCCGACCAGCTGCCGCAGGGCAGCGTCAAACGTCTCTTCATCGACGCGCAGAACCGCGTCTGGATGCTCGGCGAAAGACGCTGGACCGTCGACGAAACGCAACCGGTGGATTCGTTCGACATCACGCTGACGCGGATGGTGGATGGCGATACGATTTTTGGCGCGGGGTTCGAGGAATAGGCGCACATGAATCGGGCCTGGCGGGCGAGCGACGCCAGGCCTTCTCGACACATTGTTTTTGATCGGACCGCCGGAGGCTTGTTTTGAAGCGGCCCTAGATTCAGGTGTGGAAAAGGTGGACCGTTTGCGCTTTTCGAGCCTCATCAGTTCTTCCTCGACGAGGCCACCGCATTTCGGCCTGACCGAAAAGATAAGGGCTTGGCATCGCTGCCAAGCCCTTCGTGTGTGGCTGGGGGACTAGGATTCGAACCTAGATAAACGGAGTCAGAGTCCGTTGTCCTACCATTAGACGATCCCCCAGTGAGCCTTCTCGGAAGCTCCGGCCGGACCGGAGCTTCGGGGGTTCGAGCGCGTCAGCGCTTCGAGTACTGCGTCGCGCGACGGGCCTTGTGCAGGCCGACCTTCTTGCGCTCGACCTCGCGCGCGTCGCGCGTCATGAAGCCGGCCTTGCGCAGCGGCGACTTCAGCGTCTCGTCGTAGTCGACGAGCGCGCGGGCGATGCCGAGGCGGATCGCGCCGGCCTGGCCGGTCATGCCGCCGCCCTCGACCGTGACGAGCACGTCGAACTTGTCCGTATTCTGCGTGAGCTCGAGCGGCTGGCGCACGATCATGCGCGAGGTCTCGCGGCCGAAGAACTGGTCCAGCGGCTTGCCGTTGACCACGATGTTGCCCGAGCCCTTGCGCAGGAACACGCGGGCCGCGGAGGACTTGCGACGGCCGGTGCCGTAATTCTGCTGTGTCGCCATGTGTCTGCTGTCTGCTTATCTGATGCTGTGGTCGGGTCCCGCATCAAGCGCGGGCTCGTGCGAACGGCTCGTCAAAAATCCAGTGCCTGCGGCTGCTGGGCGGCGTGCGGATGCTCGGCGCCGGCGTAGACCTTGAGTTTCCTGAACATCGCGCGGCCGAGCGGCGTCTTCGGCAGCATGCCCTTGACGCCGATCTCGATGACGCGCTCGGGATGGCGGGCCAGCATGTCCTTGAGCGAGGTCGTCTTCAGGTTGCCGACGTGGCCGGTGAAGCGATGATAGTTCTTCGCCTCCAGCTTGTTGCCGGTCACCGCAACCTTCTCGGCATTGATCACGACGAGGTAATCGCCGGTATCGACGTGCGGGGTGAAGACCGGCTTGTGCTTGCCGCGCAGGCGGTGCGCGAGCTCGCTGCACAGGCGGCCGAGCGTCTTGTTCGTCGCGTCGACGACGTACCAATCGCGCTTGACGCCATCGGCTTTGGCGCTGATCGTTTTCATATCCGGAAACTCCGCGGCGCCGGCCCGGAGCGGGCTGGCGGTAAAGAAAGGCGCGGGAGGATAACGGATGCGGCTGCGACTGGCAACCCGCGGACGGCTCCGGCCCGCGCCAATGCTAGCATCGGGGCATGCCCGCCGACCTTCAGGAAACCGCGTTCCGGAGCCATTCCCTGCCCGATGCGCGCGGCGGCGCGCAGGGCCTTTCCTCCCCGGGTGAGACGGCCACGGATGCGCGGATCGCTGCGCTGGCCGACCAGTGCGTCATGTGCGGCCTCTGCCTGCCGCACTGCCCGACGTATCGCATCAGCCTGGACGAAGCCGAGTCGCCGCGCGGGCGCATCGCGCTGGCGCGCTCGCTGGCGTCGGGGCGCATCGCGCCGGGCGCGGCGGCGCTGACGCATCTCGACCAGTGTCTGGATTGCCTCTCGTGCCAGAAGGTGTGTCCGTCCGGAGTCCGCTACGGCGAGCTGATCACGCTGACGCGCGCCACGCTCGAAGCGCGCCGATCCCGCCGCCTCGTTCAGAGCCTGCTGCGGAATCCGGATCGCCTGGTGCGGCTGGCTCGGCTCGGTGCGGCGGTCCGGGCGCCCCGCTGGCTCCATCCGCTGGCGCGCTGGCTGCCGGGAAGTTCGTCCTGGCGCGCGCTCGTCGAACGCGTGCCCGAGGCTCCCGCCGTCCCGTCGTTCCGTCCCGCGCCGAAGCCTGAATCGCGCGGTCGCGTCACGCTGTTCCGCGGCTGCGTCGCGAGCGTCTATGACCGCGACACGCACGCCGTGGCGCGCATGCTGCTCGAAGCGCTGGGCTATGAGGTCCGCATCCCCGAAGGCACGCCCTGCTGCGGCGCCCTCGCCCGTCACGCGGGCGACGCGGCGGCAGCCGAGCGGTACAGCCGCGCCGCGCGCGAAGCCATCGGGGAGGCCGGCGGCGACATCGTGCTGGTCAGCGCCAGCGGCTGCTTCGGCGACCTTCGCGATCATGTGTCCGGCGCGGAGGGCCCGCGTGTTGCGGACATCCATGCGTTCCTCGCGCACGACGCGCGCCTCGCGACGCTCCGCTTCCGCACGCTTTGCGCTCGCGTGGCGCTGCATCTCCCCTGCACGCAGGTCAACGTCGTCGGCGAAATCGCGTCGATCCGGTCGCTGCTCGCGCGCATTCCGGGCCTGACGCTGCTGGAACTTCCTGAACAGCCGCGCTGCTGCGGCGCCGCCGGCACCTATTTCATCGAGCATCCGGCAATCGCCGACCGGTTGCGGGCGGAAAAGCTCGATCTGGCCCAAGCGCTGCGGCCCGATCTGCTGCTGACCACGAACATCGGCTGCCGCATGCATCTTGGCGACGGCCTGCGACGGCGCGCCGCGCCCGTCCCGGTGCTGCACCCGCTCGCGTTGCTGGCCCGACAGCTGGACAATGGCGAGCCATGACGGTCCGTTCGCTCTCTCCGCTGGATCGGGTGCTCGTCGAGATCGAGCGCGCGCTCGGCACGATCTTCGACACCGCGCCGGTCGCCGCGCGACCTTCGCCCGCCGAGAACGTGCCCGATGCGCCGCTCGACGCCGACGCGCGCCGTCACGCCGCCGGGCTGATGCGCGTGAACCACGTCGGCGAGGTTTGCGCGCAGGCGCTGTACTTCGGTCAGGCCGCGACGGCGCACGACGAGGCGCAGCGCGAGCGCATGCTCGAAGCGGCGTCCGAGGAAACCGATCACCTCGCCTGGTGCTCCGAGCGGCTGCGCGAGCTGGACAGCCGGCCGAGCCTCCTGAATCCGCTGTGGTACGCGGGCGCCTACGCGATCGGTGCCGCGGCGGGCCTCGTCGGCGATCGGCTGAGCCTCGGCTTCGTCGTCGAGACGGAACGGCAGGTCGAGGCGCACCTCGGCGAGCATCTTGAGCGACTGCCCGAAGCCGACGCGAAGAGCCGCGCGATCGTGCGCGTGATGAAAGACGACGAGGCGCGGCACGCCGACCGAGCGCTCGCCGCGGGCGCGGCTTCACTGCCCGCTCCGGTGCCTTCGCTGATGCGTTTCGCGAGCAACGTCATGAAGGCGGTGGCGTACCGGGTCTGATTTGCGCCGTTCGCTTCTCCCTCTCCTGCTTGCGTGAGAGGGCGGTGTAAGCGCTCTTGCGACTCCCCTCACCCGCCGCGCTGCGTGCGGCGAACTCTGGCGCTAGGCGGGAGAGGTGAAGGGCCCGGATCTCACTCGGCGGAAGACGCCGGAATCAGCTCAGGTTCCGCCCGTGGAACAGTTCCTCGATCTCGCGCCGGACGAGGTTCTCGATCCGCTTGCGGTCCTTGAACGAAAGATCCGCCGCCTGCGCGTCGAACAGATACGTGTCGAGGTCGAAGTCCTTCACGTGCATCTTCGTGTGGAAGATGTTCTCCTGGTACACGTTGACGTCGAACATCTCGTACTTCTGCTGGATGTGCTTGGCGAGATATTCCTGGATCGAGTTGATGCGGTGATCGATGTAGTGCTTGCGCCCCTTCACGTCGCGGGTGAAGCCGCGCACCCGATAGTCCATGATCACGATGTCCGACTCGAAGCTGTCGATCAGATAGTTCAATGCCTTCAGCGGCGAGATGACTCCGCAGGTCGCGACGTCGATGTCGGCGCGGAAGGTCGCGATGCCGTTGTGCGGATGCGTCTCCGGGTACGTGTGCACCGTGATGTGGCTCTTGTCCATGTGCGCGACCACGGCGTCGGAGATCATGTCGCGGCCGAGCTTCTCGACGATCGGGTGCTCGGAGATCAGGATGGTCACCGAGGCGCCCTGCGGGTCGTAATCCTGGCGCGCGATGTTGAGGATGTTGGCGCCGATGATGTCGGCCACATCCGTCAGGATCTTGGTCAGGCGATCCGAATCGTACTGCTCGTCGATGTACTCGATGTAGCGCTGGCGCTGCTCTTCGGAGACCGCGTAGCAGATGTCGTAGATGTTGAAGCTGAGCGCCTTGGTCAGGTTGTTGAAACCCTGGAGCTGCAGCCGCGGAAGGGGCTTGACCACTGCGAGCTACCTCTGAAGCCGGCCGACCGGTGAAGGGCGCGGATTATGGGCCAATGGGGTTGCCGATTAAACCGCACACCCTACCCGCCCACGCTGGCACGGATCTGACCACCACGCGTGAAGGAATTTGCAATAAGATGTGAAAACCGTCGGATTGGGGGGGCGGGGCCGCTCGCGACCATGTCGCACCCGCCTCCGACGGCGTCCGACCCGAGCTTGGAGGGTATTCGTGGAAGCGCAAGCGAAAATCGCCGATTTCCGCTACTCGTTGCAGCGCGCCGTCAACAAGGTCCAGGCACCCCCGATGCTGGTGCCGGACCGCGCGGCGATGGAGCGGTTCCTGGGGGCCTGCCACCGCCGCCGCTACCCGAGCAAGACCGCGATCATCCGCCCGGGTGATTCGGCCAACATCCTCTACTACGTCATCGACGGCTCCCTGACCGTCTCGTCCGAGGACGAGGAAGGCCGCGAGCTGATCCTCGCCTACCTGAACCGCGGCGAGTTCATCGGCGAGATGGGCCTGTTCGTCGAGACGCCGCGCCGCGAAGTCATGGTGCGCACGCGCACGCCCTGCGAGCTGGCCGAGATCGGCTACGAGCGCATGTTCAACCTGTTCGAGGGGCCGCTGCGCGACGAGTGCCCGAAGATCCTGTTCGCGATCGGCTCTCAGCTCACGAACCGCCTGCTGCACACGAGCCGCAAGGTGAGCCGCCTCGCGTTCATGGACGTGACCGGCCGCGTCGCCAAGACACTGATCGACCTCACCGACGAGCCCGATGCGATGACGCACCCGCACGGCACGCAGATCCGCATCTCGCGCCAGGAGATCAGCCGCATCGTCGGCTGCTCGCGCGAGATGGTCGGCCGCGTGCTGAAGCAGCTCGAGGAGCAGGGAATGATCACGGTGTCCGGCAAGACGATCGTCGTGCTCGGCACGCGCGGACCGTAACCCCCTCCTCAGCCGCGCTCGGGGACCCTGAGCGCCGGCTCCTTCGCACGCGATGCCGTGCGCGCCGGCTTCTTCCGCGGCTCGTAGACCATGTAGACGTCCGCCCGCGCGTAGTGGCTGCCCGGCCGTGGCGCGGGGTGATGCACGAAGCCCGCGCTTTCGTAGAGCCGCAGCGCCGGCGTGAGGCGCTTGCTTGATTCGAGGAACAGGGTCTTGCCGCCCAGCCGCTCGAACTCGGCGATCGCCGCGTCGAGCAGGCGGCGTCCCGCACCGAGCCCGCGAAAGCCGGTCTCGACCGCCATTTTCGAAAGCTCGTAGACGTCCGGCGCTTCCTTGGCCAGCGCGCAGGTGCCGATGACCTCGCCGTCCAGCACCGCGAACAGGATTGCGCCGCCGCGATCCAGGATGAGACTTTTTGGATTCGTCAGCACCTCGCGGTCGACCGGCTCGACCACGAACCAGCGTTCGAGCCATTCGGTGTTGATGCGCTCGAAATGCGGCGCCCATTCGGGCCGGAACGGACGGATCTCGACTTCCGCCGCGACGATGCGCTCGCGCTCGCGCGCGATGTCGGCGGCGAGGCGGCCGCTGGCGATGTCGTTCTCGAAGCTCGTCAGCGCATCGATCAGGGAGCCCTGCCCACGCAATGCCGCCGCGCGCGCGCCGCGCCGAATCGCGCACCACACCGGCCCCAGCCGGTCGAGCTTGCGCTCGGCCTCGGCCGTCAGCTCGAGCATGCCGCGCCGGCCATCGGTCTTGTCCGCGCGCCGCGTCAGCCAGCCGGTCCTGCGCAATTTCGCGGCGAGCTGGCTCACCGCCGGATGCGTCTGCCCGATGGCCGCGGCGATCTCGGTGACGGTCGCGGGCCCTTTGACGTGCAGGTAGCGGAGCACGGGGAACCAGTGCGCGTCGATGTCGATGCCCGCCTCGCGGTATGCGGTGTTGGCTGCGGTATAGAGGCTTTCGCTGATGGCCTTGAAGCGGCTGGCGAGGGCGAGTTCGCCCTGGGAGTGCAGAAAGGACATGAACCCGATATCCGTAAGTAGTTACGTAAATACTAACGTAACTCGGAAACAGCGGCTTGGGAAGATGCCGATGCGGAAGGCTGCTGAATCACCCGGTGGCGAGGAGATTTCCGCGCCTACTCCTCTTCCTCGGCGAACAGCTTCGCGAGGGCGGCGCCGGGATCCGCTGCGCGCATGAAGGCCTCGCCGACGAGGAACGCCTCGATGCCCTCCGCGCGGAGGCGCGCGACATCGTCGGGCGTGCGGATGCCGCTTTCGGTCACCAGCAGGCGGTCGTACGGAACCTGCGCCGCGAGCCGGAGCGTCGTCTCGATCGAGGTCTCGAAGGTGCGCAGGTCGCGGTTGTTGACGCCGATCAGCGGTGCCGGGATCGCGAGCGCGCGCTCGAGCTCTTCTTCGTCATGCACTTCGACGAGCACGTCGAGGTCGAGCTCCGCCGCGAGCAGCGCAAGCTCCAGCAGCGCCGCGTCGCCGAGCGCGGCGACGATCAGGAGCACGCAGTCGGCACCGATCGCGCGTGCCTCGTACACCTGGTACGGATCGAGCACGAAATCCTTGCGCAGCACGGGCAGCTTGCACGCGTTGCGCGCGGCATCGAGGAAGGCGTCGCTGCCCTGGAAGAAATCGGCGTCGGTGAGCACGGAGAGGCACGCCGCTCCGTTCGCTTCGTAGCTTCGCGCGATCGCGGCCGGATCGAAATCGGGGCGCATCACGCCCTTGCTCGGGCTCGCCTTCTTGATCTCGGCGATGATCGCCGGCTGGCCGTCCTCGATCTTGTGTTCGAGCGCGGCGGCAAAGCCGCGCGTCGGCGGCGCATCGGCCGCGCGCGCGGAAAGCTCGGCGAACGGAATGCGTGCGCTGCGGTCACGGATCTCCTCGATCTTGCGCGCGAGGATCTTCTTCAGGATGTCGCTCATGGCTCCATGCCCTGCCCGTCAGTTCGTGCTCAACGCCCCTGACCCGCAGCCAGTCGCCGCGTGGTTTCCGCGAACATGTCGAGTTTCGCGCGTGCCGCGCCGCTCGCCAAGACCTCGCGTGCGAGGCCGACGCCGGCTGCAGTCGAGGCGACCCGCCCGGCTACGTAGAGGGCGGCGCCCGCGTTGAGCGCGACGATCTCCCGTGCGGGTCCCGCTCGGTTCTCCAGCGCTTCGAGCACCCGCGAGCGCGATTCCTGCGCATCGGCCACCGCGAGCTCGCGGGTCGGCACGCGCGCGAAGCCCAGTTCGGTCGGATCGAACGAATATTCCTCGACGCGGCCGTCGCGGAGCTCAGCGACCCGGGTCGGCGCACCGAGCGAGATCTCGTCGATGCCGTCCTCGCCCCAGACGATCATCGCGCGGCTCGCGCCGAGCCGCTGCAGCACGCGCGCCTGGATTCCGACGAGATCGGGATGGAACACGCCCATCAGGATGTTCGGCGCGCCGGCCGGATTGGTCAGCGGACCGAGGATGTTGAACAGCGTGCGCACGCCGAGCTCGCGGCGGACCGGCGCAACGGCCTTCATCGCCGGATGGTGATTCGGGGCGAACATGAAGCCGATGCCGGTTTCTGCGAGGCAGCGCGCGACGTTGCCGGGCGAGAGATCGATCGCCGCGCCGAGCGCTTCGAGCACATCCGCGCTGCCCGACCGGGACGACACGCTGCGATTGCCGTGCTTGGCCACGCGCACACCCGCCGCCGCGACGACGAACATCGCGGCGGTGGAGATGTTGAAGCTGTTCGCGCCGTCGCCGCCCGTGCCGACGATGTCGATGAAGTGCTCGCCGGCCGGCGCCTCGACGCGCGCGGCAAGCTCGCGCATCACCGCCGCGGCCGCCGCGATTTCGCCGACCGTTTCCTTCTTGACGCGCAGGCCCGCGATGATCGCCGCAATCAGCGTCGGCGAAACCTCGCCGCGCATGATCTGGCGCATCAGGTCGATCATCTCGTCGTGGAAGATCTCGCGATGCTCGATCGTGCGCTGCAGCGCTTCCTGCGGAGTGATCGGCATGTGGAAGTACCCGCGTCTCGGTTTTCGTATGTGTGTTTCGGTGCGCCGACGTGGTGGTGGGCCAAGGCCCACCCTGTCGCGCGGCGCGGGCTTCAGCCGGCTCCCGTAATTACGCTTTTCATAGGGTTGGCTTCAGCCCACCGATCTTTTTGAATCGCGGCCCCGCCCTGTCGCATGAGAAAGTTCCTCAGCAGCGCATGGCCGTGCTGCGTCAGGATCGACTCGGGATGAAACTGCACGCCCTCGACCGCGAGCGTGCGGTGCCGCAGGCCCATGATCTCGTCGCGCTCGCCGTTTGCATCGACCGTCCACGCCGAGATTTCCAGGCATGCCGGCAGCGAGGCTTCCTCGACGATCAGCGAATGGTAGCGTGTCGCCTCGAACGGATTCGGCACGCCGCGGAACACGCCCTTCCCGTCGTGATGGATCATCGACGTCTTGCCGTGCATGATCTCGCGCGCCCGCACGACCTTGCCGCCGAATGCCTGCCCGATCGCCTGATGGCCGAGGCACACGCCGAGGATCGGCAACTGGCCCGCCAGCTCTCCGATGACGTCGAGCGAAATCCCCGCCTCGTTCGGCGTGCACGGCCCCGGCGAAATCACGATCGCGTCCGGCGCCAGCGCGCGCAGCTCCGGCAGCGTCAGCGCATCGTTGCGCACAACGCGGACGTCTTCGCCGAGCTCGCCGAGGTACTGCACGAGGTTGTAGGTGAAGCTGTCGTAGTTGTCGATCACCAGGACCATCGGCCAGGCTGCCTTCGAGAGTTGCGCGTCGGTCTCGAAAAAACCGCCGCGACGCGAACGCGCTTCGTCGCGACAGGCATCAGGCGTTCGTGCAGTCAGATCCTCACGTGACGCCCGCCGCTCCGATCCGGGCGAAATACACGTCCAGCTGCTGCACCGACTCCACCATGCTGCGCGCGATCTCACGCTCGCCCATGATCGCGGCGTCCGCGCCCTGCTTCAGCAGGTACTCGACGTCGTGATCGGAGTGCGCGCGGGCGAGGATCGCGATGGAGGGATTGAGCGCGCGGGCGCGGCGGACGATCTGCCCCGCTTCGAGCGTCTGCGGAATCGCGATCAGCACGGCGCGCGCCGTGGCGGCCCGCGCGGCGGTGAGTGCTTCCTCACCCGCGGCGTTGCCGGACACGACGGCGATGCCGAGCGCCCGCGCCTCGTCGATGCGCTCGCGGTCGGATTCGATCAGCGCGATCCGGCTGCCGCGCTCACTCAGCGACCGGCCGACGCGTGAGCCCACGCGGCCGAAGCCGACCAGCACGATATGCCCGCTGTCCGGCACCGGCGGGCCGGGCGGCATGTCCACCGGCACCGGCTTGGTCTCGGCGAGCGCTTCGCGCCGCGCCTGCCAGCGGTCGAGCGCGACGAACAGCAGCGGATTGGCGCAGATCGAGAGAATCGCGCCGGCGAGGATCAGATCGCGGGCGTCCTTGGAGAGCAAACCGAGATCGACGCCGAGCCCGGCGAGGATGAATGAAAACTCGCCGATCTGCGCGAGGCTGGCGGCGATCGTCAGTCCGACTTCGATCGGCCGTCCGAAGGCGCGCACGATCAGGAGCGCGCCGAGCGACTTGCCGAGCACGATGATGACGAGCACGCCGAGTACGGGCAGCGGCTCGCGCAGCACGATGGCGGGATCGAACAGCATGCCGACCGAGACGAAGAACAGCACCGCGAAGGCGTCGCGGAACGGCAGCGAATCCTGCGCGGCCTGATGGCTCAGCTTCGATTCGTTGAGCACCATGCCGGCGAAGAACGCGCCGAGCGCGAACGAGACATCGAACAGGCGCGCCGATGCGAACGCGACGCCGAGCGCGATCGCGAGCACCGCCAGCGTGAACAGCTCGCGCGATCCCGCGCCGGCCGCGCGCTCGAGCAGCCACGGGATGACGCGCCGCCCCACCAGCAGCATCAGCGCGATGAAAGCCGCGACCTTGCCGAAGGTGAGGCCGAGAGCGCCGAGCACGCTTTCGTTCTCGTGCGAGGCCAGCACCTTGCCGCCGAGCAGTCCGGCCAGCGCGGGCAGCAGCACGAGCACGAGAACCGTCGCGAGGTCCTCGACGATCAGCCAGCCGATCGCGATGCGTCCGCGCTGCGAGTCCAGGAGATTGCGATCCTCGAGCGCGCGCAGCAGCACGACCGTGCTCGCGACCGACAGCGTGAGCCCGAACACCAGTCCCGAGCCCGGCGGCCAGCCGAGCAGCCAAGCAAGCACCATGCCGAGCAGCGTCGCGATCGCGATCTGCACCGCGGCGCCCGGGATCGCGATCGCCTTCACCGCGAGCAGGTCGCCGAGCGAGAAGTGCAGGCCCACGCCGAACATCAGCAGGATGACACCGAGCTCGGAGAGCTCCGCCGCGAGCGGCATGTCGGCGACGAAGCCCGGCGTGAACGGGCCCGCGATCACGCCCGCGAGCAGATAGCCGACGATCGGCGACAGCCGCAAGCGCAGCGCGAGCGCGCCCATGACATAGGCCAGCACAAGCGCCCCGACAAGGGTTGCAATCAGCGGCGTGTGATGCGGCATTCACTCTCCCGGTGAAATAACTTGCTTCGTTTTCTCCGCGGCGGCCGCGCTCGTCACAACCCGCTCGCGGCCTGCGCGACGGCACGGAACAGCGCGCGTCCCTTGTTCATCGTTTCCTCCCACTCCTTCGCGGGATCGGAATCAAACACGATGCCGCCGCCGGCCTGCACGTGCAGCATACCGTCCTGGATCACGGCCGTGCGGATCGCGATCGCGGTGTCGGCATCGCCCCACCAGCCGATGTAGCCGATCGCGCCGGCGTAGATGTTGCGCTTCATCGGCTCGAGCTCGCGGATGATCTCGATCGCGCGGATCTTCGGCGCGCCGGAGACGGTGCCGGCAGGGAACGTCGCCTTCAGCACGTCCATGTACGAGAGGCCGTCCCTGAGCTCACCTTCGACCTGGCTGACGATGTGCATCACGTGCGAGTAGCGCTCCACCACGAAGCTTTCGGTCAGCTCGACGCTGCCGGTTTTAGAGACACGTCCGACGTCATTGCGACCGAGATCGATCAGCATCAGGTGCTCGGCGCGTTCCTTGGCGTCGGCGAGCAGCTCGCGCTCGAGCGCGAGATCCTCCTCGGGCGTCCTGCCGCGCGGCCGCGTGCCCGCGATCGGCCGCACGACGACCCGGCCGCCCTTGAGACGCACCAGGATCTCCGGCGACGAGCCGACGATCTTTGTCGCGCCGAGGTCGAGGAAGTACATGTACGGCGACGGGTTCTGCGCGCGCAGCGCGCGGTAGACGTCGACCGGCCGCGCGCGGAACGGGACCGACAGCCGCTGCGAAGGCACCACCTGGAAGATGTCGCCGGCGCGGATGTACGCCTTCGCCTTCTCGACCAGCGCCTCGTAGGCCTCGCGCGTGAAGCTCGAGACGAAATCCGTTTCCTCGAGCGCTTTCGGATCGAGCACGTCGGGATAGCCCGAGCCCGAATGGCGCAGGCGGAACGCGAGCTCGTCCAGCCTGCGCCGCGCGCGCGCATACGCCTGCGGCTCGGCGGGATCGGCGTGCACGATCAGGTAGAGCCGGCCCTTGAGATTGTCGAAGACTGCGACTTCCTCGCTCAGCATCAGGAGCGCATCGGGCGTGCCGAGGCGATCGGGCTTGTCGGTCGAGGCGAGGCGCGGCTCGATCCACGCGACCGTCTCGAAGCCGAAATACCCGACGAGGCCGCCTGTGAACGCGGGCAGCCCGGCGGTTTCCGGAACACGGTATGTCGCGCGGATCTTCTCGATTTCGGCGAGCGGGTCGGCGAGCTCGCGCGTCTCTACGATCTCGCCGAGATCCTCGACCGTCAGCGTATGGCCGCGCAACACGTAGACGCGGCGGCACGGCAGACCGATGATCGAGTGGCGGCCCCAGTTCTCGCCGCCCTCCACCGATTCGAAGAGATAGGCATACGGCGCGTCGGCGAGCTTGAGGTACACCGAGAGCGGTGTATCCAGATCCGACAGCACTTCGCGCGCGATCGGAATGCGATTCCAGCCTTGCGCCGCGAGCGCGTTGAACTCGTCCTGTGAAATCATCGGAGCCCTACCGGGACAGGGCGACCGAAGATAGCAAGGCCGCCGCGCGTGCGACAGTCTCGCCGGCGGATCAATCTTCGAACGAATCGAAAAAAATGATGTCGTTCACCGGCACGACGGGCTCGCGCACGATGTCATAGGTGAAGCTGCCGGCGGGCTCGTCGCGGCTCCAGTAGAGCTCCACGCTGTCGGGCGAGCTTCCGACCAGCGGATGCGGCTCGACGTCGTCCGCGTTGGGCGAGCTGGTGACCGCGATCGCGGGCGACCAGGTGCTGCCGTCGGTCGAGCGGCGGAATGCGATGTCGAACGTCCCGCCTGTCGCGCGGATCCAGAACAGCACGAACGCGCCGTCCGGCATCACCACCGGCAGCGAATCATGGTTGTTGCCGGTGACAGCGAAGTTCTGCGGCGCGCCGCTCCAGTCGCGCACGTCCGTGGTCGTCTTGACGAACATGCGCAGCACGCTGCCTCCGGTCTGATAGGAGGCGAGATAAAGCCCATCGCTCTCGCGGAAGGCGATGCGCGGCAGTTGCGCGCCGCCCGCAATCTCAGCCTGCAGCTGATCCCAGGTCACGCCGTCGTCGGTCGATTCCGCGACATAGCAGTTGTAGCCGCCTCCGACGAAACGCTGGTAGGTCATCGTCAGCGTGCCGTCGGCGTGGCGGATCACGTGCGGATTGATCTCGCCGCCGGTCGCCCAGCCGAGATCGAGTTCGTTCTGCTCGGTGAATCCGATGCCGTCCGCGCTGGTCGCGCGCCAGAGGCGGTAGGTCACGATCTGACCTACCGTGCCCTTCATGTAGAAAAGCGTGTAGGCAGACGGCGCCGTTTGAACGAGCGCGGGCGAACGCTCGTCCGCGTCCGTGCCGATGATCGGGACCGGCTCGGACCAGGTTTCGCCATCGCTCGATCGCGTGAGCCAGAGGTCGCCCTCGAGCGTCGAATCGTCGAGACGCTCGAACACGAGCATGCGCGTGCCGTCGTCGGCCGATTGCAGGATCGCGGGCTGGTAATCGAGCTCGGGCCCGGTCGTGACATGCTGCTCGGCGCTGGCCACGCACGGAAGCATCGCGGCCAGCGCGACCGCAAGCGAACGTTCACGCATCGGAAGACACCTCGGACAGTCGACGGCGCGGCATGCCGGTGAGCCGCAGCACGAATTCTACGCCGGAGCCGCCGGCGAGATTGTGCGCTGCGGCCGACCCGCGGTGCAGTTCGGCGACCAGGCGCACGACATAGAGGCCGAGGCCGAGATGCGGTGTCTCGCCGCCGACGCGCGCGGCCGCGTCGCGCACGCTGACCAGCGAATCGAACAGGCGATCCTGCATCGTAGCCGGCAGCGGCGGGCCCGAATTGGCGACGCGGATCTCGGCACCCGTGCCGGACGCAGCCAGCGTCAGTGCGATCCAGCCGTTCTCCGGCGCGAACGAGCGCGCGTTGTCGAAGAGCTTGTCCAGCGCCTGCGCGACGAGATCCGGCGCGCCGTGGAACGGCAGCGGCGTGGCGGGCAGGCGCACGCGCAGCTCTCGCGAGCCGGCGAGAGCGCGATAGCTTTCCGCGCAGCCGGCCACGAGCGAGGCGAGGTCGAAATCCTCGGCGTCCGCTGCGGCGATCGCGCGCTCGATGCGCCCTGCCTCGCTCATCGCGCGCACGATCTTGCCGAGCCGCTCGGCACCGTCGCGCGCACGCGAGGCATAGGCGCGCGCATCCTCGGGCAGCGCCTGATGGTCGAGATTGTCGAGCGAGGACTTGACGATCGCGAGCGGCGTGTTGAGCTCGTGCGAGAGCTTGGACGCGAGCGTGCGCAGGTAGTCGGTGTACGCACCGATCTCGTCGAACAGCTTGGCGAAGCTGCGCGCGAGATCGCCGAGCTCATCCTCGGCGTCGGCGAGCGGCATCGGGCCGGAAAGACGTCCGGACGTCCGCACCGCGCGCTCGGCCGCATTGCGCAGACGGCGGATGCGGAATGAGAGCGAGGCGCCGAACAGGAGCAGGATCAGCACAGCTATCGCGAGCGCCGCCAGCGTCGCGCCGGCGAGGCCGGACAGCGCCCGATTGGCGAGCAGCGGCAACGCGCGGTTCGCCTGCTCGAGCACGAGCGCGCCGCGCACGTCGGCCGCGGCGCGCAGCGGCACGGCGGCGGTCAGGACGACGTCGTCGCCCGCGTCGCCGGCGCGCCAGCTCGTCGCGGCGACGCCGGACAGGGCCTGCCACACCTCGGGCGCGTCGAGCCGCGGCTTTGCGCCGCGAAGCTCCGCGGAGCCGGTCAGCGTCGGTGCAATCAGGCTCCGATAGACGATGCGATCGAGCACGCCCTCCTCCGCATGCGCGGTGGAAGGCGCGCGCAGCTCGCCCGCGTCCGCGATCAGCCAGCCGTCCACGTCGATCACGCGGGCGCGCGAAAGGTCGGGCGCAAGCGCGGCGAGCGCCTGCGCGGCGCGTGCATCGTAAGCGAGCAGCGCGCGCGGCACCGCGGTGTCGTCGCTCGGCTCCGCCGCGTCGAACATGGCGATGCCGATGCGGTCGGGACGTTGCAGGTCCGGGATGCGAAGCTCCACGCGATAACCCGAGCCGTCTTCCTGCCACGCTCCGGCGAGGCGTTCCGGCAGCGTGCCTCCCGCGGTGTCGGCGCGCGCCTCGAACGGCCCGGGCGCACCGCTCGCCAGCAGATAGCGTCGCGTCTCGGCGCCGCGCACGAGCACCAGCACGAGATGGTCGCTCACCGTCGCGCGCGGATCGCGGGCATCGGTGCGCGTGCGCGTCGCGTCGCGCACTTCGGCGAGGAGATAGAGGCCCGCCGCATTTTCGCCGAGCAGCACGCGCAGCTTCTGCGCATCTTTTGCGGGCCCGAGCGGCTGAGCGTACTCGTGCAGGCCCGGCCAGTCGTCCGCGTATCCGTCCACCGCGATGGCCTGCGCGAGGCGATGCACGTACAGCACCGGCGTCGCCGGCCACTCGGCGCCCGCCGCCGCGAACGCCTTGGCCAGCGTTTCCGCGGACGCGAGCAGGGCCTGCTCCTGGCCCCGCCGCAGCAGGGCTTCCGTCTGGCGCACGAACTGCCAGCCCGCCCAGGGCAGCGCCAGCGTCGAAAGCGCGACGAGGAGGAGTTTGACGCGCAGGGACACGGAGTGGAGAGCCGGGATTGGGGATTAGGGATTTGGTCGACAGGCTACGCTGTCATGCCGGTGCGTGTCGCGCCGCCGCTTTCCGAATCCCGAATCCCCAAACCCGAATCCCGGCCTTCAAGCCTTCCACCGGTAGCCCGCGCCGTGCACGGTGTCGATGGCGTCGAAGCCCGGGTCCACGGCGATGAACTTCTTGCGGATGCGCTTGATGTGCGAAGTGATGGTCGCGTCGTCGACGACGACCTGCGCGTCGCGCATGAGCTGGTCGCGGTTCTTCACGTGGCCGGGGAAGCGCGCCAGCGTGTGCACCATCCAGAACTCGGTGACCGTCAGCGGCACGTCGGCGCCGTTCCAGGTGACGCGCATGCGCTCGGTCTCGATCTTGAGCGGGCCGTGCTCGATCACGTTGTCGGCGGCCACGGGCTTGCGCAGCGCCTCCATGCGGCGGAACAGCGCGCTGATCCGCGCCGCGAGCTGATGCAGCGAGACGTCCTTGGCGAGGTAATCGTCGGCGCCGAGCCGCAGGCCCGAAATCACGTCGAAATCCGAGTCGCGCGCGGTGAGGAAGATGATCGGCAGCGTCGGAGACTTCGCGCGCAGGCTGCGGCAAAGCTCGAAGCCGCCCTCGGGTTCGTCGCCGAGGCCGACATCGATGATGACGAGCTCGGGCAGCTTCTGCGCGAACGCCGCCTCGGCTTCGGCGCGCGAGCCGTAGCCACGCACCTCGTAGCCGAGCCGCGCCAGCGCCTCGACGTAGTTGGCTCGGATCAACGGTTCGTCTTCGACGATGGCGATGCTGCGCGGCATTGTCGGGCTCCTCGACTCTGCGGGCAGCTTACCCGTGCCGCGCGCATGCGCAATGCCTCACGCCGCGTGGCCAGCAAATTGCCAGAACTCGCCGGCGCGATGGCCGCATCGCGGCGCCGCCCCTCCCCACCGCGGCGGTGCAATGCATCCCAGCCGAAGTCCGAGGACATTCCGATGATGACCGATCGCCCCGACCCGAACGCCGAGCTCGCGACGCGCGAACCACTGCGCATCGCTTTCGCCGTGGCCGCGCTGCTGCTCGGGGTGCTGGCGATGCTGCACTGAAGGAGAACGCGATGGACCTCTACCTGCCCGACGAATTTCACCAGCTTTGCGAAGCCGCGAACACGCGTCGCGATTCCGCCGATGCGCACGCCGACGCGCCCTGGCTCGGTGGCGAAGCCTTCGTCTCGCCGCGCGAGTGCGCGACGACGAGCTCTCGCCTCTGCGAGCCCGATCCGATCTGGCAAGTCATCTGATGCAACGCGGCGCAGCGGACGCGCGTCCGCTGCCATCGATTGCCTCCTCCGCACCGGGCTCGCCCCTCTCCCCGCTCCTCCGTCGCCCGGTGCGGATTTTTATCGGAGACGGAGAAAGATCTCAGGCCGCGGCACGCCGAGTGCCTTTCCACGGCGCGCAGGATCGCGTTCAGCGTTCCGAGGCGGAGCGGATGATGATCCGGAATCGCGATGCGGTGATGTCGCGGCTCGTCGCACTGTAAGACGATGTGGGTTCCGACCTGATGAACCTCGCGATATCCGAAACGTCGACACAGGGCATCCGCGAGTACCGAGCCATCGACATTGCGGCAGCTTCATGCGACAGCCAGCACCTCATCGCGCATGAAGTGGAGCCGAATGCGGCCGGGCTTGCCCTGGTCGAAGAAATAGGCGTTGACCGCTTCCTGCACGTTGTCGCGCAGCGAGTCCCAGTCGCCGGCCTCTGTGACGATGTCGTGGCTGAGTCATTCGGCGACGTAGCCGCCGTCATCCTCCTGTGTAATGCAACCCGCTCAGGCGGCCGCAACGCTCGCGTGCATGGCCCCGATCACCGCGCGATAGTCCTTCTCGCCGAAGATCGCAGAGCCCGCGACGAACGTATCCGCACCGGCGCGGGCGATCTCGGCGATGTTGTCGCGCTTCACGCCGCCGTCGATCTCGAGGCGGATGTCGCGCCCGCTGGCGTCGATGCGCTCGCGCGCGGCGCGCAGCTTGGCAAGCGCGGACGGGATGAAGCTCTGGCCGCCGAACCCAGGGTTGACCGACATGATCAGCACGAGATCGAGCTTGTCGAGCACGTAGTCGAGATACGAGAGAGGCGTCGCCGGATTGAAGACGAGCCCGGCCTTGCAGCCCGAGGCCTTGATCAGCTGGATCGTGCGGTCGATGTGCTCGCTCGCTTCGGGATGGAAGCTGATGACGCTGGCGCCCGCCTTGGCGAAGTCGGGCACGATGCGATCGACCGGCTTCACCATCAGGTGGACGTCGATCGGCACCTCGACGCCATGCTTGCGCAGGGCCTCGCAGACCAGCGGTCCGATGGTGAGGTTCGGCACGTAATGGTTGTCCATCACGTCGAAATGAATCCATTCGGCGCCGGCGGCGACCACGGCGTCGACTTCCTCGCCGAGGCGCGCGAAGTCGGCCGAGAGGATCGAAGGTGCGATGACGGTCGATTGCCTGGCCACGGTTCATCTCCCAGCGGACTTGCGTGCGCTCGCCAGCAGCGTCATTCCCGCGCAAGCCGGAATCCGGCTTTGGTCTGGCGTGCTGATCAAAGCGGGTTCCGGCCTTCGCCGGAACGACGGAAACTAGCGTAAGCCATCGCCGGCAGCCTGTCTTATGGCTGCCGACAACCGATTGCTATTTGAAGCCGCGTTCGGCCTTGATGCGCTCGTAAGCCGCATTGATCTCCCGCGCGCGTTCCTCGGCGCGGTGCTTGAGCTCATCCGGCACGTCGCCGAGCTTGTCCGGGTGGTGCTGGCTCATCAGCTTGCGATAGGCGCGCTTGATCTCGCGTTCGCTGGCGCTGCGATCGAGACCGAGCACGGTGTACGGGTCGGCGCGCGGCGTGCCTTGCGGCGGCGGCCGTGCGCCGGGACCGCGCGACGGGCCCGGCGGGGCGTAGCCTTTCATCGCGGAAAGCGCGGCGAGCTCGTGCTCGCTGACGCCGAGCCCGAAGCACAGCCTGCGCACGAGCGCGAGCTTGGCGTCGGCCAGCGCGCCCTCGGCATGAACGAGGTCGAGCAGGAGGTCGAGCACGAGAAACGCGAGGTCGCGCCGCCCGCCGCACCAGCGCCTGAGTTCGGCGATGGCGAGCTGCACGTCGAAGCCCGGCTGCTTGCCGGCGTTGAAACGGTCGATCGCGGCGCGCCGCTGCGCCGCATCGAGGCGCAGGCGCGCCATCAGCGATTCGGCCGCGGCGATCTCGACTTCGGAGACGCGCCCGTCAGACTTCGACAGCGCGCCGGCGAACGCGAACAAGGGCTCGATGAAGCCGCTGCCCATCGACGGCGGCCGGAGCTGGGTCATCGCGATATCGAAGAAATGGCCGACGAGCACGCCGATCAGAAGGCCGAGCGGGCTGTGGAACAGGACGAGGCCGACGAGCGCGCCGATCAGCTTGCCGCCGATTCTCACCGCGAATCTCCGCCGTCGCGCCTCTGCGCGGCATACCAGTCGGCGAGCGCGGCGATATCGGCATCGGACAGCGCGCCCGATGCGGCGCGCATCGCGGCAGCCCGACGCTCACCGCTCCGGTACTGGCGCAAAGCCGCGACGAGATAGTCGCGGTCCTGACCGGCGAGGTGCGGAATGCCCTTGGCTGTCGCGACGCCGCTCTCGCCGTGGCAGGCCGCGCACAGCCCGAGCCGTGCCGGCTTCGGCGGCTGGGCATGAACGGCGGTCGCGGACAGCAGCGCCGCCAGGATGGCCGGGAGCGGGGACATCGGAAGCCTTCCGGGAAGATGCCCGCGATTTTACCAAGACGCCTCTTCGCGAAACGCGGGCCGGGAAGCGACTCGCCACCGCCGGTGACCCTCGCGAATGCACGCGCCGCACCGCTACAATGCACCGCTCGCCCCTGCCGAGCGACGCGCGTGCCGACCACTCTTTCCGAATCGAGCCTGCCGGGCCTGGATCTCATCCATCGCGGCAAGGTGCGCGACGTCTACGCCCTGTCGAACGACAAGCTGCTCATCGTCGCGAGCGACCGGCTGAGCGCGTTCGACGTCGTGCTGCCCGATCCGATTCCCGGCAAGGGAGAGATGCTGACGCAGATCTCGAACTTCTGGTTCTCGCGCACGGCCGGGCTGATGCCGAATCACCTCACCGGTACGCCGGTCTCGAGCGTGCTGCCGCCCGGCACCGACCTCGCGCTTTACGCCAAGCGCAGCGTGGTCGCGAAGCGGCTGAAGCCGGTGCCGATCGAGGCGATCGCACGCGGCTATCTGATCGGATCGGGCTGGAAGGACTATCAGGCCACGGGCTCGCTCTGCGGCATCAGGCTGCCGGCCGGGCTGCGCCTCGCGGAGAAGCTTCCCGAACCGATCTTCACGCCTTCGACCAAGGCCGCCCCGGGATCGCACGACGAGAACATCGGCTTCGACCGCGTCGTCGCGACCATCGGCGCCGATCTCGCCGAGCAGGTGCGCGCGGCGACGCTCGCGATCTACCGCTTCGCGGCGGAGCACGCCGCCGATCGCGGCATCCTGATAGCCGACACGAAACTCGAGTTCGGCACGGACGCGGCCGGCACGCTGTACGTCATGGACGAGATGCTGACGCCGGATTCCTCGCGCTTCTGGCCGGCCGACGAATACCGCGTTGGCACCAGCCCGCCGAGCTACGACAAGCAGTTCGTGCGCGACTATCTCGAAACGCTGGACTGGAACAAGACCGCGTCGGGCCCGCGGCTGCCACGCGAAGTCATCGAAGGCACGGCGATGAAGTACGCCGAAGCGCTGCGGCGGCTGGCGGGCATCGTGCTGGACTGATGCGAATTTCCTTCTCCCGCACCCCGCACCGGAGAGGAGAACGACTTGTGCGCCGCGTATTTGCGTGAGCGCGAGCGCAGCGTAGATTCGCGACATGCGCAGTATTCACGACTGGTTCGAAAGCTACAGCGGGGATCACCAGAACCCCGTCAATCGCGCGATTCACTGGGTGTGCGTGCCGGCGATCCTCTGGTCCGTAATCGCGGCGCTCTGGGTGCTGCCGGTGCCCGCGTCGCTCGGTAAGCCCGGCCTCTGGTGCGGACTGCTGATGGTCGCGGTGCTGACGTTCTACTGGCGCCTGTCGCGTCCGCTCGGCGCGGCGATGATCATGCTGTTCATCGCGCTTGCGCTGCTCGCGCACGTCCTGCACGGCGTGCTCGGCCCCGCAGGACTGCTCGAGCTTGCGATCGGCATCTTCGTCGCCGCATGGATCGGGCAGTTCATCGGTCACCTGATCGAAGGGCGGCGGCCGTCGTTCTTCACCGATCTCGCCTATCTTCTGATCGGGCCGGCCTGGCTGATGGCCAAGCTGATGCGGCGGATCGGCGTGGCGTATTGATCGCCAGCCGTCGTCGCCGCTCGCGCACACGGCACGAGCGCGACAGCCAATCGTTCTCCTTGCCGAGAAGGCGCGCGCGGCAGCGAAAGCCGCGCTTGCGTGGTGTTACTGTCCCGAGGGATCGGGCGCGATGACCGCGGGATTGCCGACGAGAACCGCCGTGCCGCCACTCGCGACCATGCTGGCCATCTCGCCCTGCATCTCCGCCGTCGCCGCCGGAAAGTCGGTGGGATCGAGGAGTGATCCGTGCTCGCCCTGGAGGAAACGCACGGCGCCGCGGATGTCCTCGCCCGACTGCACCGAGTGCGTGATCGCACCGAGGCCGTAGGCGGCGATCAAGGGCTCGGTGCCCGACAGCGGAGCACCCGGCACGCTGTTGGGAATCACCTGGTCGGACGGGATGTCGCCGCTGCCGACGACTTCCTGCATCAGCAGCCGCTTGCCTGCCGCCGAAGCGATGTTGAAGTTGATCGGATCGCCGGAGTCGACCACCGTCTGCGCCGCGACCATGAACGCATCATAGTCCGGCGTCCCGGCTTCGACGCCCGCCGCCGCGAGGCCGGCGCGGATGCGCGGCCCGAACGTGGGCGAGCCGTCGAGCAGGCGCGCGATGCCGCCGCCCGGTACGTTCAGCACGCCGACGTTCACGTGCGGATCGATCGAGACGAACATCGTGCCGACGATGCTGCCGAGCGACTGGCCGACGAAATGGATGCGATCCGGATCGAAATCGGTACCCGCGGAGTAGTGCATCGAAGGAATCGCGTGCGCGAGCTGCATCAGGTCCGCAACGCCCTGGCGCAGGTTGTCACGCGAGGTGAGCAAGCTGGAAAGGTTGATGAACCACGCTCCGGACGGATCGATGGCGCCGTCCGGCCCCGGCTCGCCGGTGCCGTTGTTCTCGAGATCGAGATCGAACGTGCGCTCCTTCGCGCCGAGCTGCGCGAACGGCGTGTTGCCGATGTAGAACGGGTTCGCGGTGTCGGTAAGGCCGTGCAGCGGCAGATCGATCGCGACGGCGGCGAAGCCCTGCGACGCGAGCGTTGCCGCGATCGCGAAGATATCGGTGCGGTTGCGCGTGATGCCGTGCTGGAAGATCACGATCGGCCATCCGGACACCGGCTTGCTCCGTCCCGAGCGCGAATTCGGAACCGTCACGATCATCGGCACGCTCTGCATCGACGTCGCGACCGGCAGCGGATTGCAGTATGTGATGTTGGTCGAGGCGGGATCGAGACCGAAGCCCGCGCACTGCGGGATGTACGCGCCGGCGCCGGCGTGCCAGAACTGGTTGAGCGGCGCGATCGGATTCGCCTCGCTCGGTGCCGAGAGGTAGTACGGCAGGTCGATCGTGCCGATGTAGATGTCGGCCACGGGCGGCAGGCCGAGGCCGAGGTCGGCGAGCGTGCTGCCGGTCGGCGCGAGATGCGTGGTCGCCGACGGCGACTGCTCGACGACGGCCGCGAGCGCCTGCAACGAGACGGTCGTCGACTGCGTCGTCATGACCCACGACAGCGCGATCGAGCCGGCCGGAATGCCGGCGGCAACGGCGGCGGCTTCCTGCGCGTTCGTGAGCTGGCGCAGCGGCTCGAGCGCGCAGGCCTGCGAGGCCGGCAGCGCCGCGACGGTGGACTGCCCGCCGTCGCAGAGCGGCGTCGTGCGCTGCGCCAGCAGATACGGCAGCGAGGCGCGGATCGGCTCGCCGTTGGCGGCCTGCACGCCGGTCGTGATCACCGCCATGTACGAGGTCATCTGCTGCAGTGGACGCGTCGGAACGATCGCGAGCGTGCGCCCGTCCGCGCCGGCCGGGACGGCGACGTACTCGTCGAGCGGCGCGAGCTCGCGCACGACGCCGGTGACCGCGCCGCCAGGGCCGCTGAGCTCCACTTCGAACACGTGCACATTCGGTGCGACCGAAGCGGGAAGCAGCGGCATGTTGAACGTGGTCGTCCACGGCGCCGTCGTGCTGAAGCCGTCGAGCGCGCTCATTGCGACCTTGGGGTCGCCGAAATCGGCGGGGTCCTCAGCCGGGATGTTGAGCGTCAGGTCCGTGCTGCCGAGCAGCAGCAGGTTGCTTGGAAACGGCACGATGCCGTTGGCGGGATCGAATGTCGCGACCGGGTGCAGCGGCACCGGCGCGGTGTAATCGAACGCGCGGGCCTCGCGAACGGTGCACACGGACAGAAGCGACGACGCGACGACCGCGGCCGTGATCAAGCGGATCTGCATGACTGCACCTTCGGAGAACCCCAAGTCGAGGGCATCTTAGGCGGTTCAAACGCGCGTTGGCAACGCTGCACCGCGGCGAGGAAGCCGCGTTCTCGGCGATTGCCGCGCAGCACCACCGCCGCCGGCGATCGGCGTTGTTCAGGGCAGCGCCGGCGTCGTCCAGTCCGCTGGCGTCGGGCGGAAATCGCGCGGCGCCCAGCCGAAATCGGCGGCCGCAGCCGCATCGTCGACCACAAGATCTTCGCGCAGTCGTTCCAGCGCCGCGCGGCTGGCCGCGCGAAACGCCGCCGGACGGAACGGCAGCGCGGCGCCGATGCGCGCCAGCGCGACCGGCAGCGGCAGTGCGATCGTCGCGAACGGCAGCGACTCGCGCACGCGTGCCAGCATCACGCCGAACGCGACGCGCTCGCCGCCGCCGACCTCGTACACACGTTGCCGCAACCGGCTCGCATGCGCGAGCGCGACGCAAGCGCCCGCGAGATCGTCCGCGTGCACCGGCTGGCGCAAGCCACGCGCCGGCGCCACATACGGAAACACGCGTGTGCGCCGGGCGAAGCGCGTGATCGGCGTCAGGCTCCGGTCGAGGCCGGCGCCATAGATCAGCGTGGGCCGCAGCACGACCGATGCGACGCCGCGCGCATCGGCCGCGGCGGCGAGCCTGCGCTCGGCTTCGCGGAGGCGCTCGGCCAGCGCCCGCTCCGCGGGATCCACCGACGCCTTTTTCGTCTCGGCGCTCGATGATCCGATCGCCACCACGCGCGCAGCTTGGGCATCAGCGCTTACCGCGAACCAGGCCGCGAAGGCTTCGAGCGGTCCCAGGCTGAAGATGGTATCGGCAGCCGGCAGCGCGGGCACGCGCGACGGAAGCTCTCCGAGCACCCAGCGCAGCGCCGGGTGCGTGCTGGTGCGCACCTCACGGCTGAGCGCGACGACCTCGTGTCCCTCAGCGAGCAGGCGCGGCAGCAGGAAGCGCCCGACCGCGCCGCTGGCGCCGAAGACGACCGAGACCGGCATCGCGGATGCGCTCGCGCGCGCCCCTAGTGCGCGGCTGCGCCGGGTTGCACCGGCAGCAGCACCGTGAACACCGAACCGGTGCCCGGCTTCGAGCGCACGCGGATCGATCCGCCTAGCCGCCCGACGATCTGACGCACGACGGTGAGCCCGATGCCGCCGGCCCCGTCGGCGGATTTCGTGGTCACGAACGGCTCGAAGATCACCGGCAGCATCTCCTCGGAAATCCCCGGGCCGGTGTCGGCGACGTCGATCTCGACCTGGTGCCCCGCCGCGCGCGTCGCGACGCTGAGGCGTCCGCTGCCGTTCATCGCCTCGCTCGCGTTGTTGATGAGATGCAGGAACACCTGCGCGAGCGCGCCGGGCTCCGCGGTGACCTTCGGCAGCTCGCGGTAGTCGCGCACGATCTCGACGCGGCCGCGCAGGCGCCGCTCGGCGAGGCGCAGCGCGTGATCGATACTGAGATTGACGTCGACCGGCTGCGCGCCGGCAGGATCGGCGGGCGCGAACTGCGACAGGCTCTGCGTCAGCGCGCCGATGTCGCGCAGGCTTTCGGCGGCCGTTTCCAGCATGTGCCGCGATTCGTCGAGCGCGGAGCTCTTCTCGAGATTCGCACGGGCCTCGAACAGAGCGCGCCGTGCGCCTTCGACGTGCAGCACCAGCTTGTCCAGGCTCGCCTTGTCGGCGCCGAAGATCAGCTCGACCGGCTGCAGGCAGTACTGCACGGCCTCGTCATAACGCTTGACCAGCGTGCGGTAGTCGACGAGTTGGCGCGCGGCGTGGTCAACCTGGCTGCGCACCGACGCGAGCGGCGCATCGAGCTCGTGCGCCGTCGCGCTCAGAAGGCGTCCCAGCGGCGCGAGGCCGGCCGATCCCACCGCCTGCTCCTGATTCGCGCGCATCGCCTCGGTCGCGTTCTCGGCCTCGATCCTGGCGAAACGGAGCTGCGTCGCGAGCGCGCGCTCGGCCGCGAGCTGGCGCGCGAGCCAGACGGCGACGCCGATCGCGACGATTGCGATGATCCAGCCGAGCCACATCATGCCTCACCCCCCTTCGCACGCGGCGCAAGTCCTCGCACCGCTCATGCTCCGCGCGTCCACCACGCCTCGCCGATCAGGAACAACGCATAGGCCGCCAGCAGGATCACGCCTTCGCGGCGCGAAAGCTCGCCGTCGCTCTTCATCATCGGATAGATCGCGACGGCGAGCACGATCAGCGCCGGAATCTCGACGTGCTGGAGCGAACGCGCCGCGCCGGGCGCCTGCCAGAGCGCGAGCACGCCGGCGAGCAGCAGCACGCCGCCGATCACGGCGCCGAACGCGTGGCCGATCGCGAAATCGCCCTGCCCGCGCCGCGCCGCGATCAGCGTCGACGGCACGCTGGACAGCGCAGTCGCCGCGCCGAGCGCGGTCAGGCCGATCACCACCGGCGAAACCGCGCACCAGGCCGCGATCGCCACGGCACCCTCGACCAGCCACACCGCCGCGAACGGCAGGATCACGACGCCGACGACGACACGCGCCGTGTCGCGCCAGACCAGCATTGCGGTGCCGGTCGCCGAGGCGACCTCGTTGCGCATGTCCTCGTTCTCGCCGCGCGCAGCGCGGATCACGAGCACGGCGACGATGGCATAGCCGACGACGAGGACCGCGCCGTCGATGGTGCCGAACTTCGCGTCCAGCGAAAGCAGCCAGAACAGCACGGCCGACGCGATCAGCGCCGGATTGGCGATTCCGAACAGCCTGAGCCGCGCACGCAGCGGCGCCGCCAGCGCGCAGATCCCAAGCACCAGGCCGATCTCGGCGATGCCGGCGCCGACGAGGTTGCCGAGCGCGAGCTCCGGCTGGCGCGCGAAGGCCGCCGCCAGCGTCACCGCCAGCGCCGGCACGACGGCGCCGAGCGCGGTCGCGGCGAGGCCGACGGCATAGCCGGACATACCGCTGCGCAGCGCAAGCCCGCTCGCGCCGCGCGCGAAACTGTCGGTTCCGAGCAGAAGCAGCACGGCACCCAACACGAAACTTCCGACCTGTGCGAGCATGTCCCCTCTCCTCCGGATCGGTCGCGTCCGGCGCAGTCTAGCCGGATGAGCGCGCCGGGCGATAACTTCAGCGCAATGGCCGGTGTGAGAGGATCGGCATCGGGCAGGGACGAGCTGGAACCGCCGGTGCGCGGCATGCGCGGCGCGGTTCGAAAAAACGCTGGCTGCTCTCGCAACTCGACGCGGAGGCACGATGATCGCTCGCATCTGGCGCGGTATCACGCTCGCCGAAAAGGCGGACGCCTACATCGACTACCTGAACGAAACCGGCCTCAAGGATTACGCCAAGACGCCCGGCAACCAGGGCGTGACCGTGCTGCGCCGCCTTCAGGGCGAGCACTGCGAGATCGTGCTGATCTCGCTCTGGGACTCTATGGCCGCCGTGCGCGCGTTCGCCGGCGAGAACCCGGAGCGGTCGGTGTACTACCCCGAGGACGAGCAGTACCTGCTCGAGATGGAGCCGCTCGTGCGGCACTACGAAGTCGCCCATCGGATCATGCCCGGCGACATCGACACCGAGAACATGCCGCCGATTTCGCGCGCGGAGCGGTAGCGGGCTCAACCGGCGAGCGCCCAGTCGGCCGCGTCCTCCGCGTGAATGCGGGCAGTGTCGAACACGGGCACGTTCGTGTCGTCGGCGCCGACCAGAAGGCCGATCTCGGTGCAGCCGAGGATGAGCCCTTCGGCGCCACAAGCGACGAGCCGGGCCATGATCTCGCGGTACGTCGCGGCCGACGATTCGCGGATCGCGCCGAGGCAGAGCTCTTCGTAGATGATGCGATGGATCTCGGCGCGCTCGCTGGCGTCGGGCACGAGCACCGTCAGGCCGTTTTGTTCGAGCCGGCCGCGGTAGAAGTCCTGTTCCATCGTGAAGCGTGTAGCGAGGAGGCCGACCTTCTCGCGGCCGCTCGCGCGGATGCGCCGCGCGGTCGCGTCGGCGATGTGCAGCGCCGGAATGCCGATCGCGGCCTCGATCGCGTCGAGGACGCGGTGCATCGTGTTGGTGCAGAGCACGAGCGCTTCGGCACCGGCGCGCTCGAGCGCCTGCGCCGCATCGGCGAGCACGCGCCCCGCCGTCGCCCAGTCACCGACATGCTGCAGCCGCTCGATCTCGGCGAAATCGACGCTGTAGAGCACTAGCTTCGCCGAGTGCAATCCGCCGAGCTTTTCGCGCACGCGCTCGTTGACGATGCGGTAGTACGGCAGCGTCGATTCGAAGCTCATCCCGCCGAGGAGTCCGAGGGTGCGCATGCGCGTCCATCACTCCGCTTCGACGACGATGCCGAGCTTGCGGGCGAGACCGGCCAGTGTCCTGTCGAACGTCAACAGCGTCGATCCGGTGCGCCGCGCCGTGACGAGATACAGCGAATCGTAGACGGGGTGTCGCAACTGCGAAGCAAGCAGCATCGCTTCGGGAAAGAGATCCGCGCTGTCCACGGCACGGTCGACCAACGCCGATGCATCCCGATGCATCGCGATCGCGTCGGCTTCGGTGAGGTGATGGGTCCTGACGTACTTCCAGAGCGCGTTGGCTGTTTCGACGACGAAGAGCGACGGCGCATAGACCGCATCCGCGGCCGACAACCGATCGAGCAAGACCGCATGGGCGACTGCGTCCCGCACGATTCGTACGGCCACGGACGCGTCGATGGTCAACGCCGCCATCAGCGATCCCTGTCTTCGCGAACCAGGGCCTCGGGAGTCGGCACGCGCTTCTTGCGCATGGGCAGGATCGGCGGCGTCCTGCGCAATCGATCGATCGTTGCATGGCGGGCGCTGACGTCGAGACCTTGCGCCTTGCGCAGCTCGACGATCGCCTGCTGCGCGATGCTGCGGTGGCTGCGCTCGGCTTCACGCCGAAGCTCGGCGTAGAGGTCGTCCGGGAGATCTCGGATCTGAAGGATGGCCATGGCGGAGTTCGCATGCGTTATGCATGCATAATGCATGCGGCCATCCCGTCTTTCAAGCTATCCGCCGTCGCGCCCCCGTCGCAGAGAAATAAGGGACGTCAACCCGCCGCTTTTTCTGCCATCGAAGAATGGTGGGCCGAGGCCCACCCCTATTTTTTCTTCGGCACGTAAAGATCGGTCACCGTGCCTTCGTACACCTCGGCCGCCATGCCGACGGATTCGCTGAGCGTCGGATGCGGATGGATGGTGAGGCCGATGTCGGCGGCTTCGGCGCCCATTTCGATCGCGAGCGCGATTTCGGAGATCAGATCACCCGCGTTAGGCGCGACGATGCCGCCGCCGATGACGCGGTGCGTCGCCTCGTCGAAGATCAGCTTGGTGAAGCCTTCGGTGCGTCCGATGCCGACCGCGCGGCCGGACGCCGCGTGCGGGAACTTGCCGACGCCGTACGCGATGCCCTGCTTCTTCGCTTCGGACTCGGTGACGCCCACCCAGGCGATCTCGGGATCGGTGTACGCGACGCTCGGCACGACGCGCGCGACGAACTCGCTCTTCTGCCCGGCCGCGACTTCGGCGGCGACCTTGCCTTCGTGCGTCGCCTTGTGCGCGAGCATCGGCTGGCCGACGAGATCGCCGATCGCGAAGATGTGCGGCACGTTGGTGCGCATCTGCCGGTCGACGGGGATGAATCCGCGCTCGGTAACGACGACGCCGGCCTTGTCGGCGCCGATCGTGTTGCCGTTCGCACTCCGGCCCACCGCGACGAGCACGCGGTCGTAAAGCCGCGGCTCCGGTGCCTTCTCGCCTTCGAACGTCGCGCGCAAACCCTGTTTCGTGGCTTCGATCTTCGCGACCTTCACCTTGAGGTGGATGCCGGCATAACGTTTCGACAAACGCTGCTGCAGCGGACGCACGAGATCGGGATCGGCGCCCGGCATCAGCTGATCCAGGAGCTCGACGACGGTGACCTCGCTGCCGAGCGCGTCGAACACGCAGGCCATCTCGAGGCCGATGATGCCGCCGCCGACAACGAGCAGTTTCTTGGGGATTTCCGCAAGCTCGAGCGCGTCGGTCGAGTCCATCATGCGCTCGTCGTCCCACGGAAAGCCCGGCAGCTTCACTGGCTGCGAGCCGGCCGCGATGATTGCCTTCTCGAAGCGCACGAGCTTCGTGCCGTCCCTGGTCTCCACTTCGATCTCGTGCGGCGAAACGAACGTGCCGGTGCCGGTGACGACCGTGACCTTGCGCTGCTTCGACATCCCGGCGAGGCCGGAATTCATCTGCGCAACGACCTTGTCCTTGTAGGCGCGGAGCTTCGCGAGATCGATCTTCGGCTCGCCGTAGTCGATGCCGTACTCTTTCGCGTGCGCCGCTTCGTCGATGACGCGCGCAGCGTGCAGCAACGCCTTTGACGGGATGCAGCCGACGTTGAGGCAGACGCCGCCAAGCGCCGGGTAGCGTTCGATCAGCACGGTGTTCAGGCCGAGGTCGGCGGCGCGGAACGCCGCCGTATAGCCGCCGGGACCGGAGCCGAGCACGACGACCTGGCACTCGATATCGGCCTTTCCCCCTCTCGCGCTTGCGGGAGAGGGCTGGGGTGAGGGCGGCACTCGCAATGGCGCCGCACGATTGCCCTCAGCCGCCGCGCGTTGCGCGGCGGCCTCTCCCGCTTGAGGCAAAGGCGACGGCGATGCGCCCGCGTCGGATGTCTCGACGATCGCGACGACGTCGCCTTCCGACACCGTGTCGTTGAGCTTGACGCGCACTTCCTTCACGACGCCCGCGACGCTGGACGGTACCTCCATCGTCGCCTTGTCCGATTCGAGCGTGACGAGCCCCTGATCCTTCGCGACCGCGTCGCCCGGCTTCACCAGCACCTCGATGACCGGCACGTCGGAGTAATTGCCGATGTCCGGAACCTTGACCTCGATCGTGTTCGCCATCGTCGCCTCCCTGCGTTACAGCAGCACGCGCCGCATGTCGGCGAGCACTTCGGCGAGATACGCCGCGAAGCGGGCCGCAGCGGCGCCGTCGATGACGCGGTGATCGTAGGAAAGCGACAAGGGCAGGATCAGCCGCGGCTGGAACGCCTTGCCGTCCCAGACCGGCTTCATGTGCGAGCGCGACACGCCGAGTATCGCGACTTCGGGCGCGTTGACGATCGGTGTGAACGAGGTGCCGCCGATGCCTCCGAGCGAGGAAATCGAGAAGCAGCCGCCGGACATTTCGGCCGGGCCGAGCTTGCCTTCGCGCGCCTTCTTCGCGAGCGCGGCGGTTTCCTGCGCGATCTCGATGACGCCCTTCTTGTCCGCGTCGCGCAGCACCGGCACGACCAGGCCGTTGGGCGTGTCGGCGGCGAAGCCAATGTGGAAGTATTTCTTGAGGACGAGATTCTCGCCGCTCGCATCGAGCGAGGCGTTGAAATCCGGATACTTCCGGAGCGCGGCGACGACCGCCTTGATCAGGAACGCAAGCATCGTGAGCTTGATGCCGGCCTTCTCGTTCTCCTTGTTGAGCTGCACGCGCAGCGCTTCGAGCTCGGTGACGTCGGCGTCCTCGTGCTGCGTCACGTGCGGGATCATGGCCCAGTTGCGCGCGAGGTTCGCGCCGGAGATCTTCTTGATCTTCGACAGCGGCCGCGTTTCGATCTCGCCGAACTTGGCGAAATCGACGCTCGGCCACGGCAGCAGGTTGAGCCCGCCGCCGGCCGCGCCGCCCGCCGCGGATCGCGACGCCTGCCCGCTGAGCACGGATTTCACATAGGCCCGCACGTCCGCCTTGGTGATGCGGCCCTTGCGCTCGCTGCCCTTGACGAGATTGAGATCGACGCCGAGTTCGCGCGCGATCAGCCGCACGGCCGGGCTTGCGTACAGCACCTTGTCCGGCATCACCGTGCTCGCATCGAACGGCACGGGGGGCGTGCGCGGGCCGGCCGCTTCGGGATCGACGCCGGGACGCGTGTCGGTGATCGGCTGCGCGATCGCCGGCGGTGGTGCCGCGGCACCGGATTGCGCCGGAGGCGGCTCGGACGACGCACGCTCGCCTGCCGAAGCCTCCGTTCCGCTGGCGGGAGAGGGTTGCAGTGAAGACGGCACTCGAGGCGGCTCCTCTGCCGCGCTCGGGGCAGGCGCAGCCGTCGCTTCGCCGGCTTCGATCACCGCGACCACGGTGCCCTCGGACACCTCGTCGCCGACCTTGACCTTCACTTCCGTGACGACGCCGTCGAACGGCGACGGCACTTCCATCGTCGCCTTGTCCGATTCCAGGGTGACGAGCCCCTGGTCCTTGCTCACGGCGTCGCCCGCCTTCACCAGTACCTCGATGACCGGCACATTCGTGTAGTTGCCGATATCCGGCACCTTGGCTTCGCGCGTCGCCATGCAGCCTCCTGGGAAATCATCGGGTCGCGCGATGCGCGACGACCGTTGCGAGCTCCCGACGCGGCGCTGCTATCCGGCGCGGCACCGGGCCCGTAATGATCGCCGATTTGTGCGACGGCCGTCATGTCGGCGCTGCGCGCGCGCGGCTCGGCGCCGGCGCGGATGGCGCTTCCGGCGATGGCCACTTGCCTCGCCGCTGCGCGCAGTCTGTAATGTCGCCGGGGGAAATCTAATGAATCCAGCGGCTCCGAGAGACGACGACGCGACCGAGATCGCGGGCCTGCCCGATGCGGCGGCCGGCGGCGGCGCGTTCGCGCCGGGCACGCAGTTCGGCGTGTACACGATCCGGAGCCTCCTCGGCGAAGGCGGCATGGGCCGCGTCTATCTCGCCGAGCAGACGCGGCCGGTGCGCCGCGAAGTCGCGCTGAAGCTGATCCGCGAGCAGGTCGAGAGCCCGCTCGCGCGCGCCTACTTCGACGTGGAAAGCCAGGCGCTGGCGCAGATGCAGCACCCGGCCATCGCGCAGGTGTTCGATGCCGGGACGACGCCCGAGGGCCATCCGTACATCGCGATGGAAGTCGTCGAGGGCGTGCCGCTGACGCGCTTCTGCCGCGAGGAGAAGCTCCGCCTCGATGAGCGGCTCGCGTTGTTCACGCGCGTCTGCCACGGCGTACAGCACGCGCACCAGAAAGGCGTGATCCATCGCGACCTCAAGCCGGCCAACGTGCTGGTGCGCCGCGTCGACGGCGTGCCCGCGCCGAAGATCATCGATTTCGGCATCGCCGTCGGCGGGGTGCCGGGCGCGCAGGGCACCGTTGCTGACGCGGCCGGGGCGGATCGCGCCGGCACCGTGGTCTACATGAGCCCGGAGCAGCTCTCGCCGCGCACGCGCGATCTCGACACGCGCAGCGACGTCTACTCGCTCGGAGTCATGCTCTACGAAGTGCTGACCGATCGCGAAGCTTCGGCGCTGACGTCGGCTGCGCACCGCTCGGCGCGCGCATTGAAGAAGACGCTGCTCGGCGCCGACGACGACGATTTCAGCCGCTACGCACCGGCGGAGCTGCTCGAAACGGTGCGCAGCATGCCGGGCGAGCTGCGCGCGGTGCTGCGCAAGGCGCTCGCCACCGATCGCGCGGATCGTTACGACTCCGCGATCGCGCTCGCCGAGGATCTCGACCGCTACCGCGAGCACCGGCCGGTGAAGGCGATGCCGCAGAGCCGGGTCTACGTCGTGCGCACGTTCGTGCGCCGGCATGCGCTCAGCCTCGCCGCGGCGGCGGTCGTGGCCGTCGCGCTGGTCGCCGGCATCGCGATTGCGATCGCCGGCATGCGCGAGGCGCAACGCTCGGCGGCCATCGCGCGCACGGAGGCCGCGAAGGCCGAGCAGGTGGCCGACTTCGCGCGCGGCATGCTGGCCGGCATCGACCCCGACCGCGCGCGCAGCATGGATCGCAGCCTGATGCGGCTGATCCTCGATTCCGCCGCCCAGCGCGCAGGCCAGGAGCTCGCCGGCCAGCCGGCCGTGCGCGCGTCCGTCGAGCACACGATCGCCGACAGCTATGCCGCCATCGGCGAATACTCGCTGGCAGCCGAGCACTACGATGCCGCCCTCGCGGCGGCGAAGAGCGGCGGGGTCGGTGTCGACGTGCAGGCACGGCTCACGCTGCGCCGCGCGGAAATCATCGGCAACCAGGGACAGCTCGACAAAGCGGTCGCGGACGCCGGCAAGGCGTTCGCGCTCGTCGCGGACGAGCCCGAGACGAGCCGCACGCGGCTCTTCATCGAAAGCCGCCTCGCCGCGCTCGAGTGCGACGCCGGCAAGTACGAGCAGTGCCGCGACCGTTACGTTCGCATCCTTCCGATCCAGAAAAGGACGTTCGGCGACGAGGACAAGGACACGCTCGATTCCGTCGAAGGCCTCGCGCTCGCCGATTCGAGCGCGGCACGCTTCGACGAGGCGCGGCCGCTCTACGAAGGCCTGATCCGGAGCTACACCTCGATCTACGGCCCGGAACATTCGAAGACGCTCGGCGCGATCAACGGGCTCGCGATCGTGTACCTGGAGCAGAAGGATTTCGCGGCCGCCGAGAAGCTGCTCGCGCCGGTGTTGCCGATCGCAGAGCGCGTGTTCGGCCCCGAACATCCGTTCACGCTGGGCATCATCAACAATCTCGGCGGCGCGATCCGCCAGCAGGACCGCAACGAGGAAGCGCGGCCGTACTACGAGCGCGGCCTCGCACTGGCCTACAAGCTCTACGGCGCGGACAGCTATCGCACCGTCGTCGCGGAGAGCAACTTGAGTCTGCTGCTGCGCGACGCCGGCCAGCTCGACGAGGCCGAAAAGCACGCGCGCATCGCGGTCCGGCACGCGGCCAAGGCGTTCGGCGCCGACAACGCGTATCGCGGCATCATGCACGACGGGCTCGCGACGATCCTGACGCGCAAGCAGCACTACGCCGAGGCCGAGAAGGAGCTCGACACGGCCTGGAACATCCTGGCCAAGGCCAAGGACTTCGGCGCGCAGCATCCGCGCAGCCAGGACGTCGTCGATCACTACATCGACTTGTACATGGCGTGGAACAAGCCGGAACGCGCGGCCGCCTGGCGCGCGCGCAAGACCAGCGTCGCGACGTCCGGATGACGGAGACCCTTCTCCCGCGCGCGGGAGAGGCGATGCGCCGTCGCGCGTCGGCTCAGTGCACGCGCACGAGATCGAGCCGGCTGCCGTCGGCGAGGCGCAGGTCGAGGTCGGACTGCATGCGCTCGAGGGCGTGAAGTCTCGGACAGATGCCCGAGGCGCGGCGTTCGAGCGCGGTGGACTGCTTTTCGATCGCGTGCTCTACGCTTTTCTCGATGCTGTCTGCCCGCGCCTCGAGCTCGGCCGCCGCGGCCTCGTCGCCCGTGAAGGCGACCTTGAGCGCCGTTGCGGTGACGTTGCCGATGATCTCGGGCACGACTGCCTCGACCGTGCTGTCGACCAGGCGGTCGATGTCGGCGTCCTGCCAGTGATCGAAGCTGTCCGTCTCGGCGATCTTGCGGTCGATCTCACGGCCGAGCCGCGCGATCCGCTCGGCGCTTGCGCGCGCGGAGTCGCCGTCGCGCGCGAAGGTGGCAGCGACCTGGCCCACCGCGGTGAACGCGATGGCGACCGCGTCGCGCGCGATGCCCTTGACCTCTGGCACCAGCGAGCGCACCTCGCGCTCGGCTTCGCGCAGGCGCTTCCTGTCCGCCTCGCTCGTCGCGACGAGCTTGCCGTCGATGCGCAGCGTGCCGTCGGCGATCTCGACTTCAGTCGGCGCGCCGTGCTCACGCTTGAACACGAGCCGATCGGGCTTGACCGAAAGCGAGTAATCGCTGTGCACGCTGCAGTCGCCGATGTGCGTGTGCGCAAGCGCCGGGACGGACACGGCGGCGCCGAGCGCGAGCGCGAGAAGCATCGTCTTCATGAGTCATCCTCCGGTCGTGGCCGAGATTCGATGCGGAAGATGCCGCGCGGGTTTAGACCCCGCGTGTGCCGGGCGTCGGGGTGACGCCCGGCACGGTGCCGCAAGTCATGCTGCGGCGGGCGCGCGTCAGCGGCCCTTGACCGGCGGCTCGTCGTCACCGAACAGGGCGCGGAATGCGAAGCCGCCGATCGCCCCGCCGACGATCGGCGCGAGCCAGAACAGCCACAGCTGCGACAGCGCCCAGCTGCCCTGGAAGATGGCGACACCGGTCGAGCGCGCCGGGTTCACGGACGTGTTCGTCACCGGGATGCTGATCAGGTGGATCAGCGTCAGCGCGAAGCCGATCGCGATCGGCGCGAAGCCGGCCGGCGCGCGGCCGTGCGTCGAGCCCATGATGACCATCACGAAGAAGAAGGTCATGACGAGCTCCGTGACCAGCGCCGCCTGGAACGAGTAGCCACCCGGCGAATGCTCGCCGTAACCGTTCGAGGCGAAGCCGGCCGAAGCGTCGAAGCCGCTTTTGCCGCTGGCGATGAGGTACAGCACGGCGCCGGCCGCGATCGCGCCGACGACCTGGGCGACGATGTAGGGAACGAGATCCTTCGCCGGGAAACGGCCGCCGGCGACGAGGCCGACCGACACAGCCGGATTGAAGTGGGCGCCCGAGACGTGGCCGACCGCATATGCCATGGTCAGCACGGTCAGGCCGAAGGCGAGCGCAACGCCCGCGTAGCCGATGCCGAGATCCGGCACCGCCGCCGCCAGCACGGCGCTGCCGCAGCCGCCCATGACCAGCCAGAACGTGCCGAAGAATTCCGCGCCCAGACGCTTGCCGATGCTCATCGTTCATTCCTCCGATTGGTGGATACGACGATTTCGATGTGGGCGCGTTCGGCGGACCGTGCCCGGAAATACGCGCGGGGCGGCCGCTCGCACGGCACGCCGCGCACGCGGATCATACGCGCGTGCCGCGACCGAGCGGCGTCACTCCGACGGAGCGGCGGCGGCCGCGGGCTGATGCTCCTTGAGCCAGATCATCGAGCGCCGTACGCGGTCGTAGCCGCTCGGATGGTCGTAGAACACGATCTCCTCGAGCGGGCCGGGACGCAGCTTGCGATACGTGCTGAGGCGCATGGCCGCCATCGCAAAACCCTGCGGTTCCCCGGCCGCGTTGAGACCGAATGCGTCCGCCTCGGCCTCGGCCTGCCGCACGATCGAATTCGTCAGCGGCGTCGCCAGCAGGAAGAACAGCGAGAAGATCGCAAGCGCGAGCGGCAGCGCGGCGGGATCGGTGCGCCCCTCAAGGCGAAGCCGCGAGCCCCAGCGCGCGAGCGCCCAGTTCATCGTGCGGTGGACGACCCAGAGCCCGAACGCGATGACGAGCGTCAGGTACACCGTCAGCCGGAGCCCGTGATTCAGCACGTAGTGGCCCATCTCGTGGCCCATGACCGCCTTGATCTCCGGGAGCGAGGTCTTGTCCAGCAGGTTGTCGTTGAGCGCGACGCGCGACGTACCGAGGAAGCCCGAGACGTTCGCGCTGATGCGCGTGGTCTGGCGCGAGGCGTCGAACTCGACGACGTTGTCGGTCGGAATCTGGTTCGCGCGGGCGAGCGAGAGCACGGCCTCGCGCACGGCGCCTTCGCGCAGCGGCTTGTAGTCGTTGAACAGCGGATCGATGAAGACGGGCGCCAGCATGAGCACGAACAGGATCAGCACGAACGCGCCGCCGCTTGCCCAGATCCACCAGCGCTCGCCGGCGCGCCGCACGGCTGCATAGACCAGCGCGATCACGACCGGCAGCAGGATCAGGCTGACCACAAGCCCCTTCAGCTGATCGCCGAACCAGCCGCCGAACGACTGCGTGGCCAGGCCGTACTGGTGCTCGCGCACGAAGCCCGCGTAGATCGAGAGCGGCAGCGACAGCACGAAGCCGGCGAGCACCCAGAGCGCCGCGTAGATCAGCGTCTGCAGCCACGGGCGACGGGAGACGCGGCGGCCGACGTCGCGCATCCAGCGCGAAAGGCCCGTGCAGAGGAACACGGCCGCGACGCCGAGGCCGTAGAGGAAGCCCCAGAGCTGCAGCCAGTAACCGCCTTCGAAATACGCATCGGACAGCGCGCGCTGTTCCGGCGAAAGCAGCGCGAGATACGCATCGGTCGCGCGATCGACATCGAAATCCGGGCCGGGCTGGGCGCCTTCCGGCACGTGCAGGCCGGGCGGCAGGTCGCGAACGATGGACGAGGCCGCGTGCGCGTGGTGGAACACGGCGAGCACGAGAACGAGACAGACGATACCGCGCACGATCGCATTCATGCGTTCCCCTCCGGTCATGAGCCCCTGCCGACGGCGGAGAGCTTCGCCCCCGCGCGGTGCCGGCGTCAATCCGTCAGCGATGGGCGTGATTGCGGCAGCGAGTAGCGGCGCAGCGCGAGAAAGGCGCGCATGAAAAAGGCCGCGGCGATGACGCTCCGCGGCCTTTTCCCATTCGAGCTGTTTTTATCTGGCCTCGCCGGCGCGCTCGATCGTGAAGCCGCCGACACTGATGCCGATGTCGATGCCCTCGCCGGCGCCGGCGAGCGCCAGTGACACGGTGCCCTTGGTCAGCACCTGCGCCGTGCCGGACTTGACCGCGCCGATGCTCGCGTCGCCCTGCACGTACGTGCCGAGCACGTCCTCGATGCGATGCACGTCGGTGAACTTGCCCGTGCCGTTGTCGATGTGCGACTTGCCCACCGTGAGCCCACCGCCCTTGGCGGAGATCCTGACGTTCATCGACTTGCCGTTCGCGCAGATCACGACGCCGCTGCCTTCCGCGTGCTTGTAGATGGCCGACCAGCCCGTCAGCGAAAACCGGAGCTTGCAATCGAGATCCGCCGCCGCGGCGCGCGCGGAACAGGGCACGACGGCAGCCACTGCCAGCGCCAGAACGGGTCCTGCCGTGTAGATGCGTGTCATGTCAGCACTCCCTTCGATCGTGAACGACTCGGAAGTGTCTGCCGGGAAAGCTGAACGACGCGCGACTTGTCAGCGGGACTGCGAGGCGCGCAGCCGGGTGACGCGTCCCCGCTCCGGCTGCGGCGCCGACCAGCGCAGCAGTGCGCGCCAGCGCTCCAGCTTGACCTCACGCGGTATCGAGGCGTTGGCAGGGCTGGTCGAAGGGAGCGCGAGAACCTCGATGCGCCCGAACCGTTCGGGATCGATGCCCGGCACGATGCGGCGCGCGAACACCTGCTGCGCCTTGCCGCCATTGAGGGCGATCGCCTCGATGGTCGGACAATCCTCGAGCAGGCCCGGAATGTCGTTGGCGATCTCGCTGTGCGGGAGGATGCTGCTGTCGAGGCTTCCCGGCCGCTCGCAGTGCTTCAGCACGTCCCAGATGCCGACGCCGGCGCGGTGCAGGCGCGCGATGCGTTCCGCGTACGGGAGGTCCGGCCCCGCGCCATAAAGCACGCCCATGAACGGCCAGAAGAGATTGTGCGGATGCGCGTACGACTGGCGCATCTCGAGCGAGCGCAGGCTAGGCACCGTGCCGAGCACGAGAACGCGGCAGCCGGCGCCGACCTGCGGTGGAAAACTGGAAACCCTCACAGCGTTTCGAACCTCCGGGATGTCGCCTCGTGCGTGCGGATCGGCCGCTGCTGCAGCGCAACCTGGCATCGCCCTCCGTTCGCGAGCGAGCGGCAGCCGTTCGCGAGGGGGGCGAAAGGCGCCGGAGCCCGTTCCGGCGCCTCCGTGCGTGCCGCGTCAGCCCTGGCTCGAATGCTTCGTCAGCTCGGCGAGATCCGCCAGCACCTGCTTCGAGTTCTTTTCCGGATCGACATCGCGGTAGTGCTTGGCGACCTTTCCCTGCGGATCGATCAGGAACGTCTCGCGCTTGGCGAAAGTCATGCCCTTCATCGTGGTCAGCACGCCATAGGCCTTCGCGGTTTCCTGCTGCGCGTCGGAGAGCAGCGGAAACGGCACGTGGTACTTCTCGGCGAACTCGGCGTGCGACTTCACGTCGTCGAGGCTGACGCCGAGCACCTGCGCGCCGGCCTTGCGCAGCGCGATCACGTCGTCGCGGAACGTGCAGACCTGCTTGGTGCAGCCCGGCGTGAAGTCCTTCGGATAAAAGTACAGGACCACCCATTTGCCGCCGTGCTGCGCCAGCGTGTGCCACTTGCCGTGCTGGTCCTGCAGGTGGAATTCGGGCGCGGCCTGGCCGACCGCGGGACCGGACTCGGCGGGCGGTTCCTCGGCGGCGAGCGGCAGCGCGAATGCCGCCGCGAGCATGAGGAGAATCACTGGAATCAGGCGCTTCATCGGAAATCCTCTTCGGATACGGGAATGGGGAGACGGACGGCGACCGAAGAGAACGGCGCCGCCCGGAGGCAAGACCGGGACTTCGCGCGGTTTCATTCGGATTCTGCGCCGATCAGCCCAGGATGTGCAGCCGGCGGCGCACCGCATTCACGGATGATGGCGCAGAGCATGGCGGAACACGCCCCGATTCAGGCGGCGGACGGCATGCTGAGCGCGATGCGGAGGCGCGCCATGCTGGTGCTGAAACACGTCTTTCACGCGCACGGCAGCGACGGCGGTACCTATGAGGTGCACGTCTACGCCGAGTCGGCCGACGCCGCGGACGGCGGTGCGCCGATCGAAAGGCTGAAGTCCGTCAACCTCGCCGACGGACGCGAGCTGCACGTGACGGGCAAGGGCCGCTACGAGCTGCCGGACGGCAGCCTGACGCTCGAGTCGCACGACCCGGAAGCGATATGAGCCCGCGCGCTTCCGCCGGTCCATCCTCTGTTCGCGGGTTCCGCAACTCCGGCGGGATTCACTTTTTCCCCGGCGTGCCGAATTTTTCGGGATCGTAGCCGCCCGTTTCGAACACGTACGTCTGCTTGCCCTTGCCCTTGAGCTCGAGATCGAACCCGACCTTCTGCGCCTTGCTCATCTTCGCGATGAACGCGCCGTCGTCGGAAACGAAGATCGCGGGCTCGCCCGTCTCCGGGAGATACGCCTTCATGCGCTCTGGCTTCTCGTCGAACGTGACGTTCACGGTGCACGGCTTCCTGCACTCGAAGCCCTTGCCGCTGCCGAAGAGGTAGACGCTCTGACCCCAGTCCGAATGCCGGCGCAGGATCAGCCGCACGCGGTCCGAGCCGACGGGCTGGCTGCTGTAGATCGAAGCGGTGGTCTGATTTCCGCCGGACTCCCTGCCGGATTGGTAGATCCACAGGCGCTCCAGCCGCCGGCGCGTGCTGATCGCAGTGCCTTTCGCCACGGTGTCCGCGAGCGTCTGCTCGACTTCGTTCGCTTCGGGCGTGCCGGGATAGCGGGCGACGATTTCCTGGCCGATCGGTCCCGCCAGCTCGTAGGACTCCGATTGCAGGAGCTGCCGATACATCTCGAGGCTCTTCGCGGCCTGCGTATTCGCCGCGGGTTGTGCCGGGGCAGGCGGCGGCGCGCTCTGGTCGGAACAGGCGATGAGGGCCAGGGTGAGGATGAGCGCAGGCGGCAACAATCGGTGCGCGTGCATGGAATCTTCCGTTCGGCGGAACCGCGCCCATCGTACCGCGGGGCGCACTCGCGTGCCGCTGCGAGTCGTCGAATCCGCGCTGCACGCGCACCGAATTCACACGATCAGCGTCGCGGCGCGCCTTGCCCCCCGAATGCCGCGTCGGCGAAACGCCAAGCGGCCTTCGCCTCCGGGGAGCGGCGCGGCGTCAGAACCGGCGGCACGGATCGCGGCCGAGATTGCGGTCGTAAGTCGACACGCGCTCGTCGCGCTCATGACCCGCGCGGCCGACAGCGCCCGCGCGCGCGAGCTCGCGGCACACTTCGGCGCGCGGCCGCGCCCGCGCCGACACGGCGAACGCCTGCGCGCCCTTCCCCGCCCGCTTGCCCGATGCCTTTCCGGTCGTGCCGGCGGTGATCTGCTTCGGACAGCTGTCGTGCCGGTAGAACACTTCGCCGTTCGCGGCACGGCACTCGTAGGAAACGAGCTCGCGACGTTCGGGCACATGCGCCCGCGTCACGGCGTGCGAGCGGCGCTCCCCACGCGACGCGCGCCCGTAATCCGGCGAAGGCGCCGGCGGAGGCGGCGGCAGGATCTCGACGACGGATGCGCTCTGCGAAGCCGCGCACGGCCGGTCCTGGAACGCGATGCCGCCGTCGGCGCTGCGGCACTTGTAGACCGATTCCGCGCGGGCTGAAGACACGGACGCGCAAAGAGCGGCGGCGGCGAGCAACAGGGTGAAGGCGGCAACGCAGCGGCGGTGTGTCGTCGTGGGCATGGCGTTTTTCTCGCGAAAGGCGGATGGCGGCATCATCCGCATCCGCGATGCACGACACGACCTCGGCGCGGCGCGCGCGCGTGTGCGAAAACGCCGATCGCGCGCATGCGAAGCCGCCGGGATCCGGCACCGCGACGCATCGCACTCCTGTCTCGAGCCGAAGCCAGCGCCAGCGCACGTTGTAGCATCGCACCGGAACCGACGCCGCCCTCGCATGCGCAAGATCGTCCACATCGACATGGATGCGTTCTACGCATCGGTGGAGCAGCGCGACGATGCGTCGCTGCGCGGGCGCCCGGTCGTCGTGGCCTGGCGCGGCCGGCGCTCGGTTGTCTGCGCGGCGTCTTACGAAGCGAGAAAGTTCGGCGTGCGCTCGGCGATGCCGGCGGCGCGCGCCGAGCGCCTGTGCCCGGACGCGGTGTTCGTGCCGCCCGATTTCGCGCGCTATCGCGCCGTGTCGAAGCAGGTGCGCGAGATCCTGCTGCGGCACACCGATCTCGTCGAGCCGCTGTCGCTCGACGAGGCGTACCTGGACGTGACGGAGACGAAGACTGCGCTGCCGAGCGCGACCGCGGTCGCCAAGGCGATCCGCGCATCGATCCGCGAAGAGCTCGGCCTCACCGCGTCGGCCGGCGTCGCACCGAACAAGTTTCTCGCCAAGATCGCCTCGGATTGGCGCAAGCCGGACGGCCTGTTCGTGATCCGCCCGGAAGACGTCGAGGCGTTCCTGAAACCATTGCCGGTCAGCCGCATCCACGGCGTCGGCAAGGTCATGGACGGAAGGCTCGCCGCGCTGGGAATCCGCACCGTCGGCGAGCTGGCTGCGATCGACATCGCCGAGCTCGAGCAGCGCTTCGGCCGCTATGGCCGCCGCCTCTCCGAGCTCGCGCACGGCATCGACCGCGGCCAGGTGCGGCCCGACCGGCCGACGCAGTCGATCTCGGCCGAGGACACGTTCGAGCACGACGTCCCGCTGGATGCGATCGAGGGCAAGATCCGCGATCTTGCCGCCAAGGTGTGGGCCGCGACGCGCAGCACGCCGCGCATCGGCCGCACCGTCGTGCTGAAGCTGAAGACGCGGGAGTTCCGCATCCTCACGCGCAGTCACACGCCGCCGTCGCCGCCGCGCTCCGCTGTCGAGATCGCCGACATCGCCGCGTCGCTGCGCGCGCACGTGAACCTGCCGCCAGCGACGCTGTACCGGCTGGTCGGCGTCGGCCTCGCCAATTTCCGCGACGCCGACGAGCTGCTGCAGCCGGAGCTCTTCGACTGACGCCCGGCTACAGGCTCGCGCTCGCGCGGCGATCGAACTCGGACGGCAGCGGCATCGGCACGTGCAGCGGCGCGAGGTACTGCGACTTCAGCTTCACGTACTGCCGCGCGACGTAGTAGATCTGCTGGATCTCGTCCGAGTTCAGCAGGCGGACGCAGCGCGCGGGATTGCCGAGCCAGAGCTCGCCCTCGCCCACGATGCGCCCCTGCGCGACGACCGCGCCGGCGCCGATGAGCGCGTGGCGCTTGACCAGGGTGCCGTCGAGGATGGTCGCGCGCATGCCGATCAGGCAGGCGTCCTGTACGGTGCAACCGTGCAGCGCCGCACCGTGTCCGATGGTCACGTCCGAGCCGATCGTCAGCGCGAAGCCGCCGAGCGTGTACTGGCTGTCGTGCGTCACGTGCAGCAGCGCGCCGTCCTGGATGTTGGTGCGGTCGCCGATGCGGATGCGGTGCGCGTCGCCGCGCACGACGGCGGTCGGCCAGATCGAGGAATCGTCGCCTACCGTCACGTGGCCGATGACGTGGGCGGCCGGATCGATGTACGCAGACGGAGCCACCTCGGGGTGGAACCCGTGGAAGGAGCGGATGCTGCTCATGGCTTGGCAATCCCTGGCGCCTGCAGGCACAGCAATAGCGCGGAAGTCGCCAAGGCAAAACCTGTATTTATTTACAGGCTCGAGGCCGCTGCGGCTGCACGGCGCCTTCACGCCGGCTGGCGCAAAAAGGACAACTCGCCCTCGCCGGACTGTACCGCCCGGATCAGCCGTGCGTGCGGCCGCAGGGTGCCGCGATCGCCACGGCCACTTCCGGCTCGCGGCGCACGGGCACGCCGGTGCGCGCCGGCGCCACAGCCGCCCGCGACGAGCGCACCGTCAGCACGACGCCGCCGATTGCGAGCGCACCGCCGATCGCGGTGAGCACGGTCGGCACCTGGCCCAGCCAGAGCCACGCGATGGACGAAGCGACCAGCGGCTGCACGTAGAGAAAGCTCGACACCTTCGCAGCCGGCGCGCGCGACAGCGCGAAATTCCAGCACAGATAACCGAAGACGGTGGGCCCGATGCCGAGGTAGACCGCCGACCAGAGCTGCGCCTGCGACACCGACACTAGCTTGGCCGGCAGATCGAGCCCGAACGGGACGAGACCCAGCGTGCCGGCAAAGATGCTGGCGACCGTGAACCCCATGCTGCTGGTCCGCGCGAGCAGCGGCTTCTGCCAGACGAAGTAGATGCTGGTCGCGAACATCGCGACCAGCGCGAGTAGCGTCATCGGCTCGAAGCCAAGCGCATGGCCCGCGCCGACCGTGATCAGCACGACGCCGCCGAACGCGACGCCGAGGCCCGCCATCGTGCTGCGCGAGATCGCCTCGCCGAGCCGGAGCGCCGCGAGAGCGGCCGTGACGCCCGGCGCAAGCGCGATGACTACGGTCACCGCGCCGACCGGCACGCGCGTCATCGCGTAACCCAGCGTCAGCTGGTACAGCGAGATGCCGATGAAGGAAAGCACGGCGATGGCCGGCCAGTCGCGCAGCGGCGGCAGCTTGATCAGGCCGCTCGCGACCGGCACGGCCAGCACCGCCGAAGCCACCAGGAAGCGCAGCAGCGAAAGCTCGGGCGGCGTGAAGGCCTCGAGACCGTACGCGATCGCGGCGAAGGCTGACGACCAGGTCAGGATCGCAAGTCCCACGGCGGCGAGAGTCACGCCGTCGAGCCGTTGCGCCAGGGCGGGCGTGCTCATCGCAGTCATGGCTGGAGCTCAGCGGATCTGGCCGACGATGAGCCGTGGCGATGTCGCGCAGCAGGCGGCAGCGAGCGCGAGGGCCCGCTGCGTGCGCTTGCGGCGAACGGGCTTCGCCGGGGTGGCCGGCGCGTCGGCGCGGTCGTGATCCGCCCAGTCGAGCGGGCGCGTCAGGTGGCCCTGCATGAACAGCATCTCGCGGGCAATTCGGCTAATTTCTTTCAACATGGCAGCGTCCTCCTCTGCTTGCACCATACGTTGTGAAGCGAGAAGATACGCGGCGTCCGCGGGCTCCGGTAGCGATTTGTTTGATAGCCTGCCTTGAGGTTTATTCAAGATGGAACGGCCGCCTCTCAATGCCCTGCAGGTCTTCGTCAGCGCCGCGCGCGCGAAGAACCTGACCCGCGCCGCCGAGCGCCTGCACCTCACCGTGAGCGCGCTGAGCCATCAGGTGCGCACGCTGGAGCAGCGCCTCGGCTACACGCTCTTCCGGCGCGGGCCGCGCGGGCTCGCGCTGACGCCCGAAGGCGCACGACTGCTCGATCGCGTCGCTCCGCATCTGGACGCGATCGACAACGCGCTGCGTCCAATGCGCACGCGCCGCGAGAATGTGCTGAGCCTTTCCGCCTTGCCGTCGATGGCATCGAGCTGGCTCATGCCGCGCCTGCCGCGCTTCGTCGCGCGCCATCCCGAGCTCGAGCTCAATCTCGATTCGTCGATCGAGCTCGTCGACTTCGCCGATTGCCGCTTCGACGCGGCGCTGCGCTACGGCCCGGGCCAGTGGGACGGCGTCGTGTCCGAGCTCCTGTTCGAGGAATGGCTGACACCCGTTGCGAGCCCTTCGCTTCTTGCCGGGCGCAAGCGACCGAAACTGGAAGAGCTCGCCGACTGGCCGCTGCTCTGCCCCGAAGATCCGTGGTCGCTCTGGTTCGAGAAATTCGGCGGCACGCCGCCGACGCGCTTCGTGGCCAGCTTCAGCGATTCCGAGACGCGCCAGCGGGCCGCCGTCGAAGGCATCGGCGTCGCGCTCGGCCGCATGACGATGGTGCGGCCGCTGCTGGAGAACGGCCTGCTGATCGCGCCGTTTCCCGAGCGTCTGCGTGCGCGCTTTGCGCATTACCTCGTGTATCCGCAGCGCGCGCGCGAGCACGGCGCGTTCCGCGTGTTCCGCGAGTGGCTGCTCGAAGAAGCGGCGAACTTCCGCGCGACGACCGATGCGGCGGACGTGCGCGGCGCGAAGGCGCTCACGGCTGAAAAGCCTGTCATCGCGGTCGGGCGAAAGCGTCCCGCGGCGCGCGGTGTCGCGGCGAGGTGAGCGCGCCGGGATGACTGCTCGCTGGCGCACCGGATCTACCGGGCGCCACACACGGCATGACGATCGGGTTCGCCGCTTCGCCGCTCAGGCAGGGCCGACGCACGGCGCGTCCGCCTTCGCAGTATCGGCGCGAAGCTTCGTGTCGATGTAGTAGTCGAGGAGCGAGCGCGCTAGCGCGGCGTCGCCAGCAGGAATGAGCGTGCCGGCGTCCAGCATCCAGCCGTCCACGCAGTCCGCCTTGGCCTGCGCGCCCGCCGCGCAGTCGAGGAGCCGATCGAACGCCCGGCGGTACGTCGCGAACGCCTCGCGGCGCATCGGCGCGCCATGTCCGGGCACGAGCACGCGAAAATCGACGTCCGCGAGCCGATCCAGCGCGGCGCGCCAGCGCGGGGCACAGGCCGTGTCGAACAGCGGCGCAGGCAAGGTCACGAGGTCGCCCGCCGCGAGCACGCGCGTCGCGGGATCGAACAGCCAGACGTCGCCCGCGGTGACCGAGCGGCTTTCGTAGCCGATGCGGAACGTGCGCCCGCCGATCGTTCTCGTCGCGGCGGCTGTGATGCGCTCATCCGGAAACAGGGCGGGTCCCGCATCGATCAACGCGATCTCCGCGCGCCACGACGCTGCTTCGCCGCGTCGTCGCCGGTGCTCCGGATTGCTCCTTCGAGCTGCGCGCGATAGTTCGCGAGGAAACCGTGCATCGCGTCCTCGATCGCGGAGCTCGCGTAGACGCGCGCGGCAGGATAGGCCTTGCGCAACAGCACGTTGCCGCCGACGTGATCGAGATGCCAGAGGCTGTTCACGATTGCGACGATCGGCTGCTGCGCCGCACGCGCGAAATCGACGATCTGCTGCGTGTGCTCCGGATGGCCGCCCGGTGTCGAACACGACGAGGCCTGCGGCCGTCCCGAAGATCGGGCTGTTGCCGTCGGGCTGCGTGCCGGCGACGAACGTGCCGGGGATGAGATCGACATCGGGTGCGACCGGCGTCGCCGTACGCGCGTCTGCGAGGCAGAGGGACAACCCGAGAACGAAGGCCGCGCTGCGCATGGAAGCTTCCCCGACATTCAGTCGGGTCAGGCTCTGCCAGCGCGACGCATTCGGCAATGGACGCTCGTCACGCTGCGGGCCACGACGAAAGCCCGGCGCGCCGAGTCGTCGTGACGGACTACCTTCGATGCGGAGCCAGCGCGCATCGCGTGCCGGCTCCGGTCGACCGAGCGTCGCGGCGACGCATCAGGGCGCCTGCCCGTCGAATCCGTCCGCGAAGATCCTGTCCGTGATCCCGCCGCCCGGAATCGGCGTCGCGTAGCTGCCTCTCGCCGTCGCCATCAAAAGCCGCGGCGCAACCGCGTCCGACGTGATCGCGAGGTCGCGCGGGCCGCCCGCATTGTCCAGGCCCGTGTCGAACGGCGTGAAGGTTTCGCCCTGATCCTCGGAGCGCGCCGCCTTCGCGCCGGTGCCCTGCGCGGCGTACAGCACGTTCGCGTCGGCGGGATCGCAGGCGATGTCGGCGATCAGATCGCCGTTCCAGCCGGTCGAGGTCCAGTTCGCACCGGCGTCCTCGGTGTGGAACACGGTGCTGTGGCTGAAGTCGGTCGCGGCCGACATGTAGACCGTGCCGGGGTTCGCGAGCGAGGTGCACAGGCGCGGCAGCCGCGCGAAGCCCGGCAGGCCCGTCAGCGCGAGATCCCAGTTCGCGCCGCCATCGGTCGAGCGCAGCGCGCCGCCCTGGTTCGGATCGGTGAAGCCGTCGAAGGAAGCGACCATGTTCTGGTCCGTGCCGTCCTCGACGATCTCGATGTCGGTGACGAAGTCGCCCTCGCGTCCCTCGTAGACCTTGTCCCAGCCGGCGCCCGCCGTGGTCGAGCGCCACACGGTGACTTCGCTGCCGGCAACACCGAAATCCGCACCGCCGAGCAGGATCAGGTCCGGATCGTTGATGCTGAAGCGCAGCGCGGCGAGATCGGACTCGAAGAGATCGCCCTGGTCCGGACCGAGACCGGTCCAGTCGCCGCCTGGCTCGCGGCGATACAAGCCTTCGGGCGCGACGGTCGAAGGCCCGCTCGAGATCGCATACAGCGTGCCGTCCGGCGCGTAGCCGACCTTGCTGTAGCGCGTCGGCGGCACCGGCTCGACGGTCCAGGTGACGCCGCCGTCGGCCGAGCTGTAGACGCCACCCGAATTGTTGGCCTGGTAAGCGACGGCGATCTCGAGCGGATTGCTCGGGCTCGTCGCGATCGAGAACAGCGACAGCTCCGAGATGCCGCTCGAGGACGGCTCGAACGTGTCGCCGCCGTCGGTCGAGCGGAACACCGCCAGCGAGTTCGTGCCGGTGTAGAGCGTCGTGGAGCTGCCAGGCGCGAAGCGGACCGACTGCGTCGCGAGCGCGTCCGTGCCGCCGATGCCGGTGTCCCAGCTCGCGCCGCTGTTCGTCGTGCGGTTGATGCCGGCGCCGTCGGTCGAGACGAAGATCGTCTGCGCGTCGTTCGGGTCCACGGCGATGTCGGTGACGACCAGCACCGGCCAGGTGCCGTCGTGCAGCGGCGTCCACGTCATGCCGAGATCGGGCGAGGTGTAGAGGCCGACGAACTGCGAGCCGAACAGCTGGCCGCCGCCGACGAGCAGCCGCGTGCCGTCATAGACGACAGCGTTGAGCGGATTGGCGGGCAGGCCCGCGGAGCGGTCCTCCCAGTTGTCGCCGCCGTCAATGGTCACCCAGACCTCGCCGCCGCCGAACGAGCCGCGGAACACGGCGATCACCGTGTCCGGGTCGTTCGGGTCGATCGCGATGCCGGCGCCGGCCAGCGGCGAGTGCGGCGGCGTGCGGTCTTCCCAGGTCACGCCGCCGTCGATCGAGCGCATCACGTTGACGGGCTGGAAGCCGGAGGCATCGGTGATGCCGGCCCAGACCGTCTGCGGGTTCGACGGATCGATCGCGATGTCGAACACTTCGTCGTTGAGCGCGTCGATGCCGGTCAGGACCTGGTGCGTCCAGTTCGCGCCGGCGTTCGTGCTGGTCCAGACGCTGTCCTGCGTCGCGGCATAGGCGGTGCCGTCGGGCGCGAACTCGATGTCGTGCACGCTGATGCCGGCGAGATCGGGCACCGGCACCCAGGTCGCGCCACCGTCCGTGGAGCGGTACATGGTGCCGCCGAAGCTGCCGCCCGGCGCGACCCCGGCGAGCACGACGCCGGCATCCGTGGGTGAGGCGGCCACGTCCGCGACGTCGCCGCCGGGCGGGCCGAGCAGGCCCCAGCTGCCGGTGCCGGTGCCGGCGGTGCCGCCCCCCAGGTTCGTGACACGGGCGGTCGCGCGCGCGTGGAGGCCGCGCGCATCGCTCCTGACGCCGGCATCGCCGAGGACGCTCGCGTGCGGCGTGTACGTCGCCGCGGGAGCGGCCGCTGCGGCCGAGGCCATTGCAAATGCCAATGTTCCGGAGACAAGCGACAGGCAACGCGTATTCATCAGGGATACCCTCTGCCGGATGCGGGAAGGGATCCGCGGGCGTCGCGCGATTCAGGAACGATCGGAGCACCCGCGGTCGTGCATGATGATGCGCGCTCGCTCCGGCCGACGCATCTCTTTCATGCTTTCGCGCAATTTCCGTTCGGTGATTTGGTGACGTGGACCACAATGTCGCATCACGGCATTCGCGGGGAGCGGACGCGGCCGTCATTCATCATGCGGCGCCGGATACCGGCGTCGCGCTCCGCGCCGGGTTCAGTCCTTCAGCAAAGCACGGAACTTCTTGCGGAACTTCGCGACCTTGGGCGCGATGACGAGCTGGCAGTACGGCTCCTCGCCGTGCAGCTTGAAGTATTCCTGGTGGTAGTTCTCGGCCTCGTAGAAGGCCGTGAAAGGGACGACCTCGGTCACGATCGGCCGGCTCCATTCAGTCTGGGCCTCGCCGATCGCCTTTTCGATCGCGGCCTTCTGCACCTCGCTGCGATAGAACGCGATGGATCGGTACTGCTCGCCCACATCGTTGCCCTGCCGGTTCAGGGTGGTCGGATCGTGGATCGTGAAGAACGCGCGCAGGATCGTGTCGCGCGTGATCACCTCGGGATCGAACGTGATCTGCACGACTTCCGCGTGCCCCGTGCCGCCGTTCGAGACTTCCGTGTAGCTGGGATTCGGCACGTGCCCGCCGGCGAAGCCCGAGACGACGCTGTCGACGCCGCGCAGCTCGCTGAACACCGCTTCGAGACACCAGAAGCAGCCGCCGCCGAGCGTGAGCGTTTCGCGCCCGGATGAAGCCGCGGAGTCTTTCGCCGCGATGGCGAGCGGTGCGGCCAGCACTGCACAGAGCAGCGCGATGACGATGCAGAACAGATGTCGACGCATGGTGACCTCGCGATGAGCCGTGCATCGAAGACCGGACGCCGCTCCTGCCGCTTTCAGCGAGACTCCGCATAAGCCCTTGAGGGTGACCGGGACCACCGGTGTATCGATCGAGGATGCTGCCGTTCCGCGAAGACCTCGCGCGTCAGCAGGCGCACCGGAACAGCCTTGCGCGGCCGTTCGCCCGCGTCACGCTCAGGCGACAGCACCGAACAGGGCGCCGACGGCGGACGTCACCGCCATCGCGAGCACACCCAGCAGCACGATGCGCAGCGCGCCCTTGCCCATTGATGCGCCGCCGGTGCGCGCGGCGATCGCGCCGAGCAGCGCGAGGAACGCCAGCGAAGCCGGGGGCACGGCCGCTCCGATCCACGCGTGCGGCACCAACGCTGCGACCGCAAGCGGCAAGGCCGCGCCGGCAGCGAAGCTCGCCGCGGACGCCAGCGCCGCCTGTACCGGCCGCGCCGCGTTGACGCCCGTGATGCCGAGCTCGTCGCGCGCGTGCGCGGCGAGCGCATCCTTCGCCATCAGCTGCTCGGTGACTTCGCGCGCGAGCGCCGGCTCGAGGCCGCGCTGCACGTAGATCCCGGCCAGCTCCGCGCGCTCGCTCTCGGGACTCGACGCGAGCTCGGCCCGCTCGCGCGAAAGATCGGCGCGTTCGGTGTCGCGCTGCGAGCTGACCGATACGTATTCGCCCGCCGCCATCGACATCGCGCCGGCGACCAGCCCCGCGACGCCGGCGGTCAGCACCGCAGCACGATCGGCGGAGGCCGAGGCGACGCCGACGATGAGGCTCGCCGTCGAAAGGATGCCGTCGTTCGCACCGAGCACAGCGGCGCGCAGCCAGCCGCTGCGAAGCGAACGGTGACGCTCGCGATGGAAGGCACGCATGCGGCGAGACTAGCGCAGTATGCCGCTTTGCGCTGGCTCGGCCCGTCATGTTCCGCGCGTTTCCATGGGCCGGGCCGAGGCCCACCCTGCTCGGAAACTGACGCGGCTCTTGGCTCGCCTTATTCGAAACCGGACGCGAAGATCGCATCCGTCCACATGTTGAGGTACACGCGGATGTCGTCCAGGTACCCGCGGCCGTGCACGAGCAAGTCGGGATGCGCGTTGCCGTCGAGATCGGCCAGCATCAATCCGGTCGGCGATACGGCGAGCGGCAGGATGCGCGGCGTGGCGAAATTGCCGGCGCCGTCGCCGCGCGCGAACCAGGCGAAGGTGAGCCCGCAGCAATTGCCGAGCGTCAGGTCGTTGCGGCCGTCGCCGTCGACGTCGGCGATGACGATCGAGCGGAACCAGATATCCGGCAGCGTCGATGTGCGCGGCGCTTCAAAGCTCGCATCGCCGCGGCCCTTGAAGATGTACATCGTGTCGTAGCCCGGCGTGCCGGCCGCGACGATGTCCGGCACGCCGTCGCCGTCGACGTCACCGACATCGATGCCGTCCGGATAGTCCGGCCCGGCCAGCGCGGGCGCGGGCGAGAACGTGCCGCTGCCGAGATTGCGATACGCGCGCAGCCCGCCGGGCAGCGCGGGCGACGCGAACGGCGCGCCGCCGTCGGCCACGACGAGATCCGGCGCGCCGTCGCCGTCGAGATCCGACGCGACGACGCGGCTGGGCGCGAGGCCGTCGCTGACCAGCGTGGCATCCACGGTCGCGGGCTCGGCAAAGCTGCCGTCGCCATTGCCGTTCAGCACGTAGAGCGTGCTGTGCTCCGAAGCGAAGCCGATGACGGCGAGATCGGGCTTGCCGTCGCCGTTGAAATCGGCGATTGCCGGCAGCGCCGCGTTGCCGGCATACGGCGACTGCACGTCGAATGAAACGGCGAGATCCTGACCGGCTGCGTGGAACGTGCCGTCGCCGTTGCCGAGCCGCGTGTGCACGTAGGCGCTCGAGGATGACCAGTGCTCGAGCGCGACGAGATCGGCCTTGCCGTCGCCGTTGACATCGTGCGCGACGATCGGCGGCGCGCTGCCCGGCCCGGTGCCGAAGCCTAGCGCGGTGAACGGACCCTGGCCGAAGCGGCCGTGTCCGTCGCCCGGCAGGACGCGCGCGCCGGGCGCCCCGCCTTCGGCGTCGAACGCGACGAGATCGAGCCGGCTGTCGCCGTCGAAGTCGGCGACGGTCTGCACGGCTTTCCGATAGACCGGCGGCGATGCCAGAGTGCCGTCGCCGCGGCCGAGCAGGAAGTGGGTCTGGCCCTGCGAATTGATCGACGGCCCGTAGATTCCGTCGCCGCCGGAGCCGACCACGAGATCGGCGTTGCCGTCGCCATCGAGATCGGTGGCCAGGAGATCGGAGGTGCCCGAGCCGTAGCCGGTGGCGTAGCCGGGTTCGAGCCGCGTGAAACCGCCGCTGCCGTCGCCCTGCCAGATGTAGATCAGGCTGCCGTCGCCGGAGAACTCGCGGACGGCAAGATCGAGCTTGTCGTCGTTGTCGAAATCGGCGACGGCGAGCGCGCCGTAATCGAAGGTCTGTTCGGGTGCCGGCGTGAAGCCGCCACTGCCGTTGCCAAACAGGATGTAACCGTCGCCGCTGGCGATATCGAGCTTGTCGTCGCCGTTGAAGTCGGCCGCGACGAGATCGTCGCCGATGCCGTCGGCGACGAGGACAGCCGCATCGAAGCTGCCGTCACCATGGCCCCGAAGCAGCACGGTGCTATGTTCCACGCCGCCGATGCTGACCGAGGCGGCGAGATCGAGCTTCGCGTCGCCGTCGAAATCCGCGATCGTCATGCCGATCGGAAACGCGGACTTGCCGCTGCCGGTCGGTGCCGCGGCAACGATCGAGTACGTCGGCGCGCCGAAGCCGCCGGCGCCGTCGCCCGCAAGAAATGCGATACGCGCGACGGCATCGTTGCCGTAGGCGCCGATCTCGACCGCGTAGTCGAGGTTGCCGTCTCCGTTGAAGTCGGCGACGGCGAGCTCGCCGACGAACTGGTTCGACCCGTCAGGCGCGAGCGAGATGTCGTGGTGATCGGTGATCGTCGCCCCGTCGCTGCGATAGACGACGATGGCGGTGTCGGCGTGGAAGTCCGGCCCGGCGCCGAAATAACCGCCGCCTGGAAGCCGTGCGCCCGCGACATTGCGCGCCGCGGTGCCGAGCGCGATGTCGATGCATCCGTTCGGAAATCCGCCGGCAGAGCCGGTGAGCCCCGCCGCTCTGCGCAGCTGCTGCTCGAAATGGGAGCGCGTGCGCGCGATCGTGTAGTCGGCGAGGTTCGCGTAGAGCGCGCTCAGCGAGCAGTCCGCTTCGCGCCGCAGGCCCCGCACGTACTGCGTGGACCCCTTGCGCTGGATGAACTTGTAGAAGCGGTACTTGAGCGGCGTGCGCTTGGCCATGCCGGGCAGCTGCTCCAACGGGCCGAGAACGAGGCCGGCGCCGTAGAACGGAGTCGTGTCGTCGACGATGGGCGCCCGCGTGATGTGATTGCGGACGAAGGTGAACCCGCAGAGCGCGGCGACGAGCGCGGACGCAAGCAAGACGCGCGGGACGGTTGGGCAGTGCATGAGGATCCCCCCTGGCTCCTCGAATCGGAGCGGGGCGGGAACCGGCGAGACCTCACGCGCTCATCCCGTCCACGGCGAAAGCCCTATCCCCGGGCCTTCGGCTCCATCACGGGTGAGCCTCGGCCCACCGCCTTTTTCCCCTTGAACGCACGACCAGACGCGATGCCGAGGCTATCACGAAACCCGCCTGCAAGCCGCCGAACCGCGGGCCTCGCTTCGCAGCAGGAGTCGCGGGCGCTCAGACCGTCAGCGGATTCGGCTTTTCCGGATCGAGCTTCCACTGCTTGATCGCGCGGGCGACGTCCTCGGGATTCATCTTGCCTTCGGCGGCCAGCGCGGCGATCGCGGCGTGCGCGATCCAGTAGCGGTCGACTTCAAAAAACGCGCGCAGGTTCGCGCGCGTGTCGCTGCGGCCGAAACCGTCGGTGCCGAGCACGACGTAGCGCTTGCCTTCCGGCATGAAGGCGCGGATCTGGTCGGCGTATTCGCGCACGTAGTCCGTGGCCGCAATGGCCGGGCCCGCGCGATTTTCGAGGCAGGCCGTCACGTGCGCCTTGCGCGGCGTCTCCATCGGGTGCAGGCGGTTCCAGCGCTCGACATCGAAGCCGTCTCGGCGCAGCTCCGAGAAGCTCGGGCAGGACCAGATGTCGCAGACGACGCCGAACTCTTTCTCGAGCAGATCGGCGGCCGCAATGACCTCGCGCAGGATCGTGCCGGACCCGAGAAGCTGCACGCGCGGAATGCGGTCCTTTTTCGTCTTCGACGCGGCGGCCGCGCGGGCCGGCGTGCTGCCGCCGTTGCCGCCGGTCATCGTCTTCGGGTCGGCGCGCGTCTCCTTCGGCGGCGGGCCGTCGGTTTCGGCGACGATGCTGCGGCCGGGCTTGTCGCTCTTCGCGGCCGCGGTGGGCAGGCCGGGCTGCGGCACCTCGTCGCCGTCGCGCAGCAGGTACATGCCCTTGATGATGTCGGCTTCGACGCCTGGCGGCATCTCCGGATGCGCGTAGTTCTCGTTCATCACGGTGATGTAGTAGTAGACGTCCTCCTGCTCCTGGAGCATGCGGCGCGCGCCGTCCTGGAGGATCACCGCGATCTCGTACGAGAACGTCGGATCGTAGGCGCGGCAGTTCGGGATGACGCCGGCCATGAGATGCGAGTGGCCGTCCTCGTGCTGCAGGCCTTCGCCGTTCAGCGTGGTGCGGCCGGACGTGCCGCCTACGAGGAATCCGCGCGCGCGCATGTCGCCCGCAGCCCAGCAGAGATCGCCGACGCGCTGGAAGCCGAACATCGAGTAATAGATGTAGAACGGCAGCATCGGCACGTCGCTGACCGAGTAGCTGGTCGCGGCCGCCATCCACGCGCTCATCGCGCCGGGCTCGGTGATGCCTTCCTGCAGCACCTGTCCTTTCTGGTCCTCGCGGTAGTACATGAGCTGATCGGCGTCGACCGGCTTGTACTTCTGGCCGAACGGCGCGTAGATGCCGATCTGGCGGAACATGCCTTCCATGCCGAACGTGCGCGCCTCGTCGGCGACGATCGGCACGATGCGCGGCGCGACCTGCTTGTCGCGGAGAAGGAGGTTCATGCCGCGCACGAACGCCATCGTCGTGGAGATTTCGCGATCGCCCGTGCCCTTGGTGATCTGCTCGAACGCGGAAAGGTCGGGCACGGGAATGGACGTGCTCTTCGTGCGGCGCTGCGGCAGGAAGCCGCCGAGGGCGCGCCGCCGCTCCAGCATGTACTGCACTTCGGGCGAGTCCATGCCCGGGTGGTAGTACGGCACTTCGTCGATCTTGTCGTCAGGGATCGGGATGCGGAAGCGGTCGCGGAACGCGCGCACGGCCTCGTTGTCGAGCTTCTTCTGCTGGTGCGTCGGATTCTGCGACTCGCCCGCCGCGCCCATGCCGTAACCCTTGACGGTCTTGGCGAGGATCACCGTGGGCATGCCCTTCGTGTTCACCGCCGCGTGATACGCCGCATACACCTTGTGCGGATCGTGGCCGCCGCGGTTGAGGCGCCAGATGTCGTCGTCGGAGAGATTGACGACCATCTCGCGCGTCTCCGGATACTTTCCGAAGAAATGCTCGCGCGTGTAGGCGCCGCCGAACGCCTTGCAGTTCTGGTATTCGCCGTCGACGGTTTCCATCATCAGCTTGCGCAGCACGCCCTTCGTGTCGCGCGCAAGCAGCGGATCCCAGTAGCTGCCCCAGATGACCTTGATGACGTTCCAGCCGGCGCCGCGGAACACGCCTTCGAGCTCCTGAATGATCTTGCCGTTGCCGCGCACCGGCCCGTCGAGCCGCTGCAGATTGCAATTGACGACGAAGATGAGGTTATCGAGCCCTTCGCGGCCGGCGAGCGAGATCGCGCCGAGCGTCTCGGGCTCGTCGGACTCGCCGTCGCCGATGAAGCACCAGACCTTGCGGTCGCTCGGCGCGATCAGGCCGCGATGCTCGAGATATTTCCAGAAATGCGCCTGGTAGATCGCCTGGATCGGGCCGAGGCCCATCGAAACCGTCGGCACCTGCCAGTAGTCGGGCATCAGCCAGGGGTGCGGATAGGACGAAAGCCCGCGTCCCTTGCCGGCGACCTCCATGCGGAAGAAGTCGAGCTGCTGCTCGTCGATACGGCCTTCGAGGTACGAGCGCGCGTAGATGCCGGGGCTCGAATGGCCCTGATGGAAGATGAGATCGCCGGGATGGTCCTTGCTGGGCGCGCGCCAGAAATGGTTGAAGCCGACGTCGTAGAGCGTCGCCGACGAGGCGAAGCTCGCGATGTGCCCGCCGAGATCGCCGGGCCGGCGGTTCGCGCGCACGACCATCGCCATCGCGTTCCAGCGGATCAGCGAGCGGATGCGCCATTCCATCGCCGCGTCGCCCGGCGAGCGCGCCTCCAGATGCGGCGGAATCGTGTTGACGTACTCCGTCGTCGGCTGGAACGGCAGATAGCCGCCGGCGCGGCGCGTCTCGTCGACCATGCGCTCGAGCAGGAAATGCGCGCGGTCGGTACCGTCGGCGTTGATGACGCCCTTCAGGGCGTCGATCCATTCCTGCGTTTCGACGGGATCGAGATCCTGATCGAGGACGTCTTGCAGCATGTTCATCGGAAAACCCTCAGCGGCGCCCGGCGGGGCGCCTTGTTCGGCAGGCGGATTGCGATGCGCGCGGCGGCTTCCGCCGCCCTGCCGTGCAGTCTAGCGCCGGCACCGCGATGCGCCAATGACGGGCGCGCGCGCCGGTTCGCGATATGATCCTCGCCACTGGCAGCGGTCGTTGCATTCGACGCAGCTCGGGGGAGGACGACGCCATGCATGATCCGGAGCGCCACGCTCGACGCTGGCAAACCGGTGTCCTATGGTTGCTGCTCCCGCTTGCGCTGGCCACGCCGCCAACGCGAGCGGTCGACGGTTTCTTCGATACCACCTTCGGTTTCGGCGGGCGCCACACGGTCGCGGTGGCCGGCTTGGGCGATGACCAAGCCTATCGGCTCGATATCGCACGCGACGGGCGTCTGCTGCTGGCCGGCATGTGCCTGCTACCGCAGGTGCAGGCGCGCGCATTCTGCACGACGCGACTGCGCGCCGATGGCACCGGCTACGATCCGACGTTCGGTCCTGGCGGGCTCGGTTACCTCACTCTGCACGGATTGCGCGGTTTTCCGGACGGCTATTTCAGCGATATGGCGCTGTTCCCGGATGGACGCATCGTCATGACGGGGCTGAGTGAGGCCAACGACGTGCTCGTCGCGGTGGTCCGAAGCATTTCGGGGTCGCGCGGATGCTGCTCGATCTCGTCTTCACGGATGGGTTCGACTGAACGCGAGGCGTGCTGACGCGCGGATCAATGCAGCGTCGCGAGGCGTGAGCGCACCTGCTCGAGCTTCAGCGCAAGCCCGTCCACCTTCGGCACGCGCTCGCCGATCTTCTCGAGGACGAACTTCGCGCGCTCGACCTCGCCGCGTGCGATGAGCTGCAGCACGCGCAAAGTGCGGCCGTCGGGCGACTCGGGATCCTCTTTCAGGAGCTGCACGACGATCGGCACGGCATCCTGAAACGCGCCGTTCTCGATCAGCCAGAGCGCGTGTTCGGCGCGGAACTCGGGGGTTGCGCGCATGCGCCGGTCGAGATCGGCCCATTTCTCGCGAAGCTGCTCGATCGCTTTGGCAACCCGCTCGGGATTGCGGTTGACGCCGCGGCCGACGCCGGAATCGCCGATTTCGAGGTGCGAGCGCGTCGTCACTTCGGGCACGAAAACGAACGGCGTGTGCGCGGCGCACTGCACGAAGAAATCCATGTCCTCGAGGATGTCGAAGCGCGGATCGAACGCTACACCGTCGTCGAGCAGCGACACCGAGAACATCGCGCAGTGCGGGCGGAAAAAGCCCGTGTCGAGCTGGCGCCACGGCTTGAAGCGGGAGCCGTGGCGGCCGAGCACGGCGCCGTCGGCACCGATGTCTTCCGTGATCGAATGCGCGAGTCGCGCCGGCGCGTTCGCGTCAAGCGCGGCGCGCAGCGTCGAGACGTGCGCCGGCAGAAGCTCGTCGTCGTCGTCGAGGAAGTTGAGCCACTCGCCGCGCGCCGATTCGAGCGCGACGTTCGCGGCCTCCGCGCGCGCGAGCGGGCGCGCCGTGCGCACGAGGCGGAGCGGAAAATTTCCGCAGCGGTCCGGGAGATCGCGATGCTGCGCAGCACCGGCCGCGACGACGACGACCTCGACGTTCGGATAGTCCTGCGCGGCCACCGAGTCGAGCGCGCGCTGCAGCGTCGGGCGGTCCATGCTGCGGACGAGGATGGAGACGAGGGAGTTGGAGCTCATTGCACGCTTTTGATGACTTGCGGACCTGCGATTCTCGCACGTCCGTTCTTTCTCCTCTCCCGCGCAGCGGGAGAGGGAACAGCGATTTACTCGCGCGGCGCCAGCGGAACCTGCGCGCGGATCTGCGCCTCGACGCAGGCCAGCGCCGTCATGTTGAACACGCGGCGCACCGTCGCCGCCGGGGTCAGCACGTGCGCCGGCTTCGCGGAACCCATCAGGATCGGCCCGAGCACGACGCCGTCGGTCATCGCGCGCACAATGTTGAACGCGATGTTGGCCGCGTCCATGTTCGGGCAGACGAACAGGTTGGCGCTGCCCTTGAGGCGCGAATGGGGAAACAGCCGGTTGCGCACGTCCTCGTTCACCGCCGTGTCGGCGTGCATCTCGCCCTCGACCTCGACGTTCGGCATGCGCTCCCGCAGGATCTCGACGACGCGGCGCATCTTGGCCGCGCTTGCGTTGTCGTGGCTGCCGAAGTTCGAGTGCGAGAGCACCGCGACCTTCGGCGTGATGCCGAACAGCCGAAGCCGCACGATGGCCTGCTGCGCGGCCTCGGCGAGGCGCTCGGCGTCGGGCTCGACGGCGACGTGCGTGTCGACGAAGAACCAGACGCCCTTGTCGTTGAACACGGCGGTCATCGCCGCGAAATGTTGCACGCCCTCGTCCATCGGCAGGATGCCGTTGAGATACGCAAGCTTCTTCTGGTAGCGGCCGACGAGGCCGCAGATCAGCGCGTCGGCCTCGCCGCGGCGGAGCATCAGGCCGGCGATGACCGTCGCGCGCGAACGCACGATCGCCTTCGCGCTGTCCGGCGTCACCCCGCGCCGCTGCATCAGCTCGTGGTACAGCGTCCAGTAGTCCTTGAAGCGCGGATCGCTCTCGATGTTGCAGAGCTCGAAATCGACACCGGGCCGCAAGCGCAGGCTGAGGCGCTGGATGCGCTGCTCGATCACCGCCGGACGGCCGATCAGGATCGGCTGTGCGGTGCCTTCGTCGACGACGTTCTGCACCGCGCGCAACACGGTCTCTTCCTCGCCCTCGGCGTAGACGACCCGCTTCGGATCGGCCTTCGCGCGCGCGAACACCGGCTTCATGAGCAGCGTGGTGCGGAACACGAAGGCGTTGAGCTTCTCGTGATACGCGCGCAGATCCTCGATCGGCCGCGTCGCGACGCCGGAATCCATCGCGGCTTTCGCCACCGCCGGCGCGAGCTGCACGAGCAGACGCGGATCGAACGGCTGCGGAATGAGGTAATCCGGCCCGAACGACAGCATCTGGCCGCCGTAGGCACGCGCGGCGACGTCGCTCGACTCGCGCCGCGCGAGTTCGGCGATCGCGTGCACGCAGGCGATCTTCATCGCCTCGTTGATGGTGGTCGCGCCGACGTCGAGCGCGCCGCGGAAGATGTACGGAAAGCAGAGCGCGTTGTTGACCTGGTTCGGATAATCCGAGCGGCCGGTCGCGATGATGCAGTCGGGCCGCACCGCGCGTGCCTCTTCCGGCAGGATCTCCGGTGTCGGATTGGCCAGCGCGAGAATGATCGGCCGCTCCGCCATGCGCGCGACCATCTCCGGCTTCAGCACGCCCGGTGCCGACAGGCCGAGAAAGAGATCGGCGCCGTCGATGATCTCGCCGAGCGTCCGCGCGCTCGTTTCGCGCGCGTAGCGGCACTTGTTCTCGTCCATCTCCTCGGCGCGGCCCTTGTAGACCACGCCGAGCCGGTCGGCGACCCAGACGTTCTCCGGCTTCACGCCGAGGCTGACCAGCATGTCGAGGCAGGCGATACCGGCGGCGCCGGCGCCGGTCGAGACGAGCTTGATCGCGCCGATGTTCTTGCCGGCGACGCGCAGCGCATTCAGCACGGCCGCGCCGACGATGATCGCGGTGCCGTGCTGATCGTCGTGGAACACCGGGATCTTCATGCGCTGGCGCAGCTTCTTCTCGACCTCGAAGCACTCCGGCGCCTTGATGTCCTCGAGGTTGATGCCGCCGAAGGTCGGCTCGAGGCTGGCGATGATGTCGACCAGCTTGTCGGGGTCGTGCTCGGCGATCTCGACGTCGAAGACGTCGATGCCGGCGAACTTCTGGAACAGCATGCCCTTGCCTTCCATGACCGGCTTGGCCGCCAGCGGGCCGATGTCGCCGAGGCCGAGCACCGCGGTGCCGTTCGTGATCACCGCGACGAGATTGCCGCGCGCCGTCAGCGTGGCGACTTCGCCGGGATCGCGCACGATCTCCTCGCACGCGGCGGCGACACCGGGTGAGTATGCGAGGGAAAGCTCGCGCTGCGTGACGACGGGTTTGGTCGGCGTGACCCTGATCTTTCCGGCCGGCGCCTTGCGGTGGTACTCGAGCGCGGCCTTCTTGAGTTCTTCGATGGTGGACATGTGTGAGGGCTGGAAGGAGCCCGTCCGGCGCGTCCGGAGAGCGGCCACGACTATAGCATCGCGGCCCGCGCCGGAGCCCGATGACGCGAGGGCTTTCCATCAACTGCGCTCCGGCTTGCCGCATGCGCCGGTTGCATGGCACCGTAGCCGTCGGGGGAGACGTGACCGACATCACCGCCATGCTGGGGAAGGCGCGCAGCGGAGACCGTGCTGCGACGGATGCGCTGTTCGCCTCGCTATACGGCGAGCTGCGCCGGATCGCGGCCGGTCAGCTGCGCGGCGAAAGCCGCGAGCACGCGACCTCGCTCGTGCACGAAGCCTACGAGAAGTTCATCCAGCACGGCGCGCTCGATGTCGCCGACCGCGAGCACTTCTTCGCGGTCGCCGCGCGTGCGATGCGCCAGATCGTCATCGACCACGTACGCTCGCGCGGCGCGCAGCGTCGTGGCGGAGGCGACGGCGTCGCGCCGATCGAGACGACGGCGCTCGAAGTCGCCGCGCAGGGCCGCGACGAGGATGTGCTCGCGCTCGACGCGGCGCTCGGCCGTCTCGCCGAGACCGATGCCGCGCTCGCGCAGATCGTGGAGCTGCGTTTCTACGGCGGGCTCGAGCTCGCCGAAATCGCCGTGCTGCGCGACCGCTCGGAGCGCTCGCTCAAGCGCGACTGGCGGCGCGCGCGCGCCTTCCTGTATCGAGAGCTCGGAGGCACGGCGAATGACGCAGCCGACTGACCGCTGGCAACGCATCTCGGCCTGGTTCGACGAGCTCGTCGAGCTCGATCCTGCCGCGCGCGCCGGGCGCCTGGCGGCGATCGCGGCCGACGATCCCGCCGCCGCCGCCGAGGTCGCAGCGCTGCTCGAAGCCGATGCGCGCGAGGAAGGCTTGCTCGAAGGCGGCGCAGCGTGGGCGGTTCCGACACTCGTCATCGACGGCAGCGCCGCGCCGTCCGACGGACGCGTGGGGCCGTACCGGCTGCTCGAGGCCATCGGCGAAGGCGGCATGGGCACGGTGTTCCTCGCCGAGCGCGGCGACGGCAGCTACGAGGCGAGAGTCGCGGTGAAGCTGATCAAGCGCGGCATGGACTCGGCCGCCATCGTGCGCCGCTTCCTGCACGAGCGGCGCATCCTTGCGCGGCTCGCGCATCCCAACATCGTGCGCCTGCTCGACGGCGGGCTCAGCGCGGACGCGCGGCCGTACTACGCGATGGAATACGTCGATGGCCGCTCCATCACCGAGCATGCAGCCGCCGGGAAGCTCGGCGTCCGCGAACGCGTGGCGCTCGTCGCGAAGGTCGCCGACGCGGTAGCGTACGCGCACGCGCAGCTCGTCGTGCATCGCGATCTCAAGCCGTCGAACGTGCTCGTCGACGCGCAGCACGAGCCGCACGTGCTCGACTTCGGCATCGCCAAGCTTCTCGAGGACAGCGGTGATGCCGGGCTGACATCGACCGGCATGCGCGTGCTGTCGCCCGCCTACGCCGCGCCGGAGCAGGTGCTGGGCGAGCCGGTCGGTACCGCGACCGACGTCTACGCGCTGGGGCTCATGCTCTGCGAGCTGCTCGTCGGCGAGCTGCCGCGGCGGCGGCGCGGCACGAATCCGCAGCAGCTCGCACGGGAAGTCGTCCATGAAACCGCCGAGCGGGCGAGCACGCTCGCCGCGCGGATGTCCCCGGCACGCGCCGCGGAGCTCTACGGCAACGAGTCGGCACCGGCAACGCTCGCTCGGACATTGGCCGGCGACATCGATCTCATCATCGCGACCGCTCTGCGCCGCGAGCCTGCACGCCGCTATCCGACCGCGGCCGCGTTCGCCGACGACCTGAAGCGCTGGCTCGATCGCCGCCCGATCACCGCGCGCGGCGATTCGCGCGCCTATCGCCTGCGCACGTTCGTGCGCCGGCATCGGCTCGGGGTGGCCGCGTCGGCGCTCGTCGCGCTGTCGCTCGCGATCGGGCTCGGCTTCGCGCTGTGGCAGGCTCATCGCGCCGAGGAAGCGGCCCGGCGGGCCGATGCCGAACGTGCTCTCGCCGAACGCCAGCTCGCGCGCACCGAGCGCGTCAAGGATTTCATCCTCGCGCTGTTCCGCGAACAGGACCCGATCGCGCGCGCGAAGGCGCAGGCGCGCACGCCTGTCGAACTGATCCGCGAAGGCGTCGCAGCCGTCGAGGGCCCGCTCGCGGCCGAGCCGGAGCTGCAGGCCGATCTCCTGCGCGACCTCGGCGAGATCCAGCTGAACCTCGACGACCGCGCCGGCGCCGAGGCGACCCTGAAACACGCGCTCGACCTGCAGACGAAGCTCGGAGGCGAAGCAGCGCGAGCGACGGCCGAGACGCTCGCGTGGTACGCCGACGCGGTCTACGCGACCGGCGACATCGAAAAGGCAAGGACGCTGTTCCAGGACGGCGTCGCGCGCCTGCGCGCCACGCACGGCCCGGACCATCAGAAAACCGCGCACGCGGAGTCGCGTCTCGCCGCGCTCGAGATGGTCGCCGGGCGCTACGACGAAGCCGAGCGACTCGCGCGCCATGCGATCGCCGTGTACCGCACGACCTACGGCGCCGAGGCGTCCGAAGTCGCGCCGATGCTCGGCCAGCTCGGCAACATCCAGCAGGAGACCGGCCACCTCGCCGAAGCGCTCGACACCTACGCCGAAGCGCTCGCGATCGTGACGCGCATCGACGGCGGCGAGCACGTGCGCACGGTCACGCTGCGCGCACGCACCGGCGACGTCGAACGCTCGCTGCGCCGCTTCGACGACGCGCTGGCGAGCTACGAGACGGCGCTGCGCATCGAGCGCGCGCAGCTGCCGCCGGATCACGCGATCATAGGCGGCACGTTGCTCCGCCTGGGCGATCTCCAGCGTCGCATGCGCCGCTACGAAGACGCCGACCGATCGTTCAGCGAATCGCTCGCGATCCTCCGCAAGGGCACGCTCTCGGGCCAGTACGCGCAGGCCCTGCAGTTCCACGCCGACCTCGCGCGCGCGCAGGGGCGTGTCGACGTCGCAATCGAGCGCTACCGCGCATCGTTCGAGGCGTTCCGCAAGACCGTCGGCGATGGCGTCTATACGTGGCTCACGGCGCTCAAGCTCGTCGAAGGGCTCATCGATGCAGGCCGCCTCGACGAAGCCGAGCCGATCGCGGTCGACGCGGTGGCGAAGCTCCAACGCGTGTCCGGCGACAACGATTACGATGTCGCGTACACATCGAGCGTGATGGGCGATCTTCGCCGCGCGCAGGGCCGCTACGCCGAGGCGGCAGCGCTGTTCCGCACGAATCTCGCGCTGCTCGCGAAGATCTATGGCGAGGCGCACAGCGAAGTCGCGCAGGCGCGCGTCTCGCTCGCGGGCTGCCTCATTGCGCTCCGCGAAGAGGCGGGCCAGCGCGAAGCCGCCGCGCTGCTCGAAACCGCGAAGACCGCGCTCGAAGCGCCGGCCGTCAGGGACGACGGCGGCACCGAGCGCTTCCTCGGCGCGCTCTATCTCGAGCGTGCGACCCTGCGGCGGGATACCGGCGACACCGCCGGCGCACGCAGTGACATCACCGATGCGATCCGGCGCCTGCAGGCGCCCGCCGATGCGCGCACGCTCAGACGCGCGCAAACGGTCGGACGCTCGCTCGCCGTGCGCGCCTGATCACCACGGCGAGCAGATCACGCTCTCGAAGCCGTCGGCGTGGATCGCATCACCGGCGGCAATGCCGTCCCCTTCGAGGTCCGAGCGCGCGAAACCCTCCGGCGCGTCGTCGGCCGAGAACCGCAACAGCAGCGCCGATGCGCGCCGCTCGGCGAAGAGGGGCTGGAACGCAGCATCGACCGAGCAGCTCTGCCCCGGCGCCAGCGCCGCGTCGGCGAGACACGTGCCGCGATAGAGCACGAAGTCGTCGCCCGAGGATTCGAAGCTCGTGATCGTCGCGGGCAGCGTGCCGGTGTTGCTGGCCGTGAAATGGACGGCGCCGGAGCTCGCCTCGACGGCGGTCTCGGGATAGACGCACGCCGTCTTGTCGAACTCGACGCGCGAGAACGGCACGTCGGGCACGCCGGCTGCGTGCAGCAGCGCGAAGACACGCGCGGACGCCGAATCGTGCACCGTGTCGTGGAAGCCCACGATCAGCGGATAATCGTGCGGAACCAGCACGCCAGGCGGCGTGTAGGTGACATCGGTCGTGCACGCCGCGCCGGGCGCGAGCACGGCGCCCGTACAGGTTTCCGCGACGAGCTGGAACTGCGAGTTGCCGATGCTCGGCCCCGTCACTTCGATCGTGTCGGGCATGAGGTTCGTCAGCGTGAAGCGCTGCGGCGCGCTCGTGGTGCCGACGAGCACGTCGCCGAAGTCGAACGGGTTCGGGCTCAGCATCGCCGGTGCGGGGTCCGCAGGCTGCACGATCTGCGCGACCTGCAGCGATACGCAGTCGTGCTCGAGGCTGTAGCGGACCTTCGTCGGATAGCGCTTCGACGGCCCGAACAGCGGCGTCAGCGGGAACCGGCGGATGTCCCAGAGTCCCGGCCCCGTCGCGTTGCGCGGGTGATCGAGCATCGGAACGCTGGTGCCGGGCCAGAGCTCGAGCCCGTCGTAGAGCCCGTCGAACCGGAGATCCATGTCGGACAGGTCCTGCACCGGTGGCGGCGCCGTCCAGTGCAGCAGGCCGTCGCTGAGCAGCTCCTGACCATCGGAAACGTGCAGCAGCGCCTCGACGGTGCCGCCGGCATAGTCGACGTACGGCTCGAACACGAACTCCTCGGTGTCGCTCTGCATGCCTTCGTACTGCGTGACGCGGACGTCGTTCGCCGCGTTGCCGTCGTCGAAGTAGACGATCAGCGAAAGACCGTTCGCGCTGTGGCCCGGCTTGTCGGCGAGGCCGGCGAACGTGTAGTCGCCGTTGCCGCGCGCAGCGACGCGCGCCGTGACGTCGGCGCGATAGAGCGCCGCGCTCGGCGGCTGCGGGTCCGTCGGCCAGCAGTCGTTGCTGCCGAAGCCGGCGACGCGCGTGCCGGTGACCGGCACGCCGTCGAACACGATGTCCGGATTGTCGTAGTCGGCATCACCGCCGGTGAGACCGATCTCCGGCATCTCGATGTCGATGCCGTTCCAGTAGAGGAGCGCTAGCGTCACGGTGCCCGAGACGCCGTCGAGCGTCAGTGTGCCGGCACCGCCGCCGAGCGCGCCCGGCGCGCTGATGCCGCCGACGGCAGAGTTCACGTAGTCGGTGCGATCGAGCACGAGATAGGCATGCATCGCCGTGTTCGCATGCGCCGGCACCGCGGCGACGAGCGTGAAGACGAGCGACGATGCGATGGAACGTACCTGCAACATGGCCTCTCTCCCCGCACGCGGCCGATCACTCGGGATAACTGACGGTCTCTTTGCCCGATACGTCCCAGGCATCGCCCTCTTTCGTCAGCAGCACCGCGCCGCGCTCGATCCAGCCGCTGCCGTTGCGGCCTTCGAACGTGAGCGCCGCATCGTCGCCGAGACGGTAGCCGCCGCGGACCTTGACGTCGCGCAACATGCGCTGCGATTGCGCGACGAGCTTCCTCTGGCGCTGCTCCTTCGCGATCGGCTTGCCGTCGTAGCCTTTGTCGGCGAACACGATCTGCGACCAGCGGCCGCCGGCGCGCATCGCGGCATCGGGGTCCTTCGCGTCGACGGCCGCGGCCATCGCGCTCGTCGCGGCCACGAACGCGCGGCCCGGCTCGCCTCCGTCGGCCGGCAGCGCTTGCGCGGCCGTGGCCCAGTCCGTGCGGCGCGTGCCGATCGCGGGGTCGTAGATGCCGGCGGCAAAGAGGTCCCTGAGAATGTCCTCGTTGCTGCGCGCGCGTGCCTTCGCGAGCGACGCCGCGCCAGGCCGCATCACGGCGATGCGATAGGCGCCGCCGGTTTTGGCGTACGGCATCCTGAGCTCGCCCGAGCCCGAGCCGTCCTTGCTCGACTGGGTCACGACGACGACGCCTTCGGCCGCGATGGGTTCCGCGTCGATCGCCCTGGCGTCCTCCGTGAGCCCCTTGCGGAACTCGTCGTCGAGCGGCGCCACCTTCACCTTGCACTGCATGTCCGCCGCGCACCCGTAGACGACGTCGAAGTACGCGAAGCGTGCGTCTGCGGGCGCTCCGTCGATGTCGGATAGCGCGCGTGCCGCATCGAAATCGCCCGCATCGAGCGCTTTCTGCAACGCACCGGCGAGCGCGTCGGGACTGGACGGCGCGGCGCACGCGGACAGCGAACACGACAACGCGAGCAACGGCAGCATTTTTTGGATGCGGGGCATGATTCCGGACTCCTTTCGGTGATGGCACGCAGCGTGCCCTTGCCGAGATCCACGAAAGCGAGCGCCGTCGGGGGCCACGGCGCTCCGGATGTGCTTCTCCTTAGTCGCCTCCGGAAGGGCGAAAGCCGGCGCATGCCGGCCGGAGCCGGCCGTGGCCCCTGGCGCCGCCGTTCGACGTGGACCCGGGCAAGGAGGATTCGCCATGCATCGCTTGATTCGCCGGCTCGCCACGCTCGCCTCGGTCTTCTGCACGCTCAGTGCGTCGGCCGCGAACTTCGAAGTCACTCGCGCCGACGATCCGGCACCCGATGGCTGCCTCGTTGCGGACTGCTCGCTGCGCGAAGCCATCGAGGCGACCGCCGCGACGCCCGAGGCTGACACGATCGTGCTCGGCGAAGGCCAGTACCAGGTCACGCGCGGCGAGCTCGTGATCGATCGCGCCATGACGATCACCGGTGCCGGCAGCGCGGCCACGCGGATCACCAGCGGCGGCGACTACACGATCCTCCACGTCGTCGCGTTCGGCGCGCTGACGGTCGAGGGCGTCGAGATGGGTTCGGCCGGCGGCCTCGCGATCGAAGTTGCCGACAACGCCAACGCGACGCTGCGCGACGTTACGGTGCTCGCGAACGCGGGCCCCGTGGTGACCGAGAGCGCGCCGGCGGCCGGTACCGCATCGATTCGCGTCGAGGATTCCACGCTCGACAGCGGCTTCGCGTGCATGCAACGCAGTGGCATCTGCCGCGTGTTCGACAGTTCCCTCTCCAACGTGCTCATCGAAAGCGAATTCGAGCTCGTGCGGAGCACCGTCAGCGGCGGCGTGCCCGACTTCTGGGGCCTCACGATCGCGAGCAACGCGCCGGTCACGATCGAGGACAGCACGATCCGGAATACCGCGCGTCCCCTGTACCTTCTGGCGATCACCGACGCGGCATCGCCGACCGTCCGCATCCGTCGCACCCGCTTCATCGACAACTCGGGACCGCTCGTCGGCGATCGCCTCTCGATCGTCGACATGGACGAAGTCGAGTTCCGCCATCACGTCGTCAGCGATGCCAACCCGGGCGACGCGGCCGTGCTCCAGGCGACGCCGGGCCCGTCATGGTTCATCAGCCGCGCGCTCGTCGTCGGCAATCGCGGTGGGGCCTCGCTCGACGGCGCGGTCGTGCGCGTGCTTGGCGGCGCCCGCGTCGTGTTCGACAACTCGACCTTCGACGACAACACGTTCCGCGGCGGCGCGAGCTTCGGCCACACGATCGGCGTCTACAACGATTCGGGTGCACCGACCGTGCTGTGGCTCCTGCACGTGACGATGCGGCGCGCCGTGACGCTCGACGACGGGACGGTCGGCTCGCTTTTGACCGTGCGCGGGCCCGCGGTCGACGCGCGCGTCATGAACAGCGCGCTTCGCGGCACCTGCGGATTCGGCGGCGGCGGTGCGATCACGCAGGCGATCGGCAGCGCCGAATCGATCGGCAACACGTGCGGGTTCGATCCCGCGACGAATCTGGTCGGCGTGCCGAGCTTCGACATGTCGCTCGCCGACCTCGGCGATCACGGGGGGTTCACGGAAACGTTCCAGCCGACGCGCAACAGCGTCCTCACGGACGCTGCCGACGCGGGAGTCTGCGCACTGTTCGGCGCGCTCGACCAGCGGCGCTACGCGCGGCCGGCCGGCGAGGCCTGCGACATCGGCGCGCTCGAAGTCGACGCGGTCGCCGATACGATCTTCGCCGACGCGTTCGAAGGCTGAGGCTCAGCCGGCGCCGAGAAAATCGAGCGCGGCCTGCAGCATAGCCGCCGTGCCGACCGGCAGCGCGCCTTCGTCGAGGAAGAACTTCGGCGAATGGTTGCTGGGCGCAGCCTCGGGGTCCTGCCCGGCCGGCGTCACGCCGACGAAAAAGTACACGCTCGGAGCCGGCACGGACTGGCCGAGCTGCGGAAAGTCCTCGGCCGCCATCCACCGCTTCGGCTCGACGACGTGTTCCGCGCCGAGCGCCTTGACCAGGCTCGCCTGCACGCGTGCGCTCAGCGCGGGATCGTTGTAGTTGACGGGATTGCTGTGATACGGATCGCTGCCCGGCTTGGGAATGTCGGCGTCGATCGTCGCGCCGTGGGCGGCCGCAACGTGCTCGGCGATGTTGCGCAGGCTGGTCAGCGCGTGCCGGCGCATCGACTCGTCGAACGCGCGCACCGTGCCGTAAAGCTCCACCTTGTCCGGCACGATGTTGAAGCGCTCGCCGCCGTCGAATACGCCGAACGTGACGACGGCCGGGTTCGAGTTGATGTCGAGCTCGCGGCTTACGATCGTCTGCGCGCTCATGACGATGTCGGACGCGGTGACGATCGGGTCGATGCCTTTCCACGGCGTCGCGCCGTGGCTTTGCCTGCCGTGCACGACGATGTGGAACGTGTCCGAGCTCGCCATCGCGCCGCCCGAGCGCACCCCTGCGGCGCCGACCGGAAGCCAGCTCACGACGTGCATGCCGAACACGGCATCCGGTTTGAAATCCCGGAACACGCCTTCCTTGACCATCAGCGGCGCGCCGCCTTCCTCGCCGGGCGGCACGCCCTCCTCAGCGGGCTGGAAGATGAACATGACTTCGCCCGCGAGATCCGCGCGCCGCTTCGACAGCGCTTCGGCGACGCCCAACGTCATCGCCATATGCGCGTCATGGCCGCAGGCGTGCATGACACCGACGGTCTTGCCCATGTATTCGCCCTTCGCCTTGGACGCGAACGGCAGGTCGACGGCCTCGGTGACGGGGAGCGCATCCATGTCGGCACGGATCGCGAGCTTCGGCCCCGGCTTGCCCCCCTTGAGGGTGCCGACGACGCCCGTGTGCGCGATGCCGGTGCGCACGTCGTAACCGAACTTCTTCAACTGTGCCGCAACGAATTTCGAGGTGCGCACCTCGCGGTTGCTGAGATCCGGATGCTGGTGCAGGTCGCGCCGCCAGGCCGTGACTTCGGGCAGCAGCGACTGCGCGATGTCATGCGCCGATTCCGCGGCCGACGCGGTGGTGACGGCGAGCGAGAGAAGTACGGAAGGGACGAGCGTCGATGGGCGCATGAGGGATTCCGGGTGGGAAAGGGCTAAATTACACGCGCATGGCGCAGCATGGCGCAAGCGTCGGTCGCCGCATTTACACATCGTCTGCCGACGGCGACCGCCGTATGCGCCGAACGACTGCGAAGGCGGCGCGCGGGCTTCGCCGCGTCAAAGACCGAGTACCAGGTCCTCCGCCTCGACGCGGTCCAGGCGGATCTGGTTCGCGAACAGCGAAAACGCCAGCATGCCCGCCAGGCCGTTCGCGTGCTGCACCCACGGCGGCAGATACTTCGGCTGCGCGATGTAGCCGCAATCGAAGTACGGCTGCAGCGACATGACGTCATGCAGCGCGAGCTTGCCGGCGAAGAGATTACGGCACGCGGCAAGGCGGCTCCGCTTGAGCGCCCAGCGGAAAAACGTGTGCACGGAGAGCAGGCCGTGCAGGTACACCGTGTCCTTGGTGAACGCCGCGCCGCCGTCGAGCGGCGCGGCGCGGAAGACGCGCTGCGCCGAGGCGAAGCTGTCGGTCTCGCTCTGGCCCGCATCGAGGAAGAAGCGAAACACTTCGATGAAATCCGCGCCGCGCAAGGCCATGTCGATCGCGATGATGCGCAGGCTGATGCGCTTCATGCGCTCGATGTCGATCGAGCCGGACATCAGCTCGGCGAACACCGCGAGCCCTTCCTGCGTCGCGGTGATGCGCGGCGACGAGCGCGCCATCGATTTCAGGTGCGGCTGCGCACGCCCGTTCAGCGCGGTCAGCGAATGCACGAATGCCTCGTGCTGCACGAGCTGCTGGCGGTCGTAGCTGGAGAAGCTGGTCGCCGAGCGGAGGCGAATGCGCGTGGCGCCCGCGGCGGCCTTGGCGATCAGGTCGGGATCGGTCTCGACGCGCACGACGCCGGCGCCGAAGAACGCATCGAGCTCCTGCCGCAGCTCCTGCTGCAGCCGATCCGCCTCGATCGGCTCAAAAGTCTCGTCGAGGTCGCCCGCACTGATGAACTCGTCGGCGATCGCGATGAAATGCAGCGCGGCATCGATATTGGTCAGCCGGGCGCCGGGCACGAGATCGCTCGGCTTGCCGTAAAGCCGCGCCGAATGCTCCGTGACCGCGGGCGTGCCCATCGCGTCGAGCAGCTCCGTCGCGATGCGCCACGACTCGGCCGTGCGGCGGATGTACTCCCCGAGCGGATGCCCCGGCTCCGCGGCGAGCGCGATGCCTCGCAGCGCCTCGCGCGTCTCCGAGAAATCCGTGCGTGGATATTCGATTTCGGGCAGGCGCGCAGTGCCCGCCTTCCACGCCGCGACGAACTCCATCTCGATCGAAGCGGGCCAGCTCACCGAAGCGAGCAGGCGGATGCCGCGCGTCGCCGCGACGAGCCGCCGGTCCAGCTCGGCATAGACATCGAGATGATCGGCATCGGCCATGCGGATCAGCGTGCACGTTCGCGGAACGGAGCGAAGATAACAGACGCGCGAGTGAAGGCGCCGCGGTTTTTTCGTGCATTCGCGGGCCGCGGAACTTTTAGAGGCGGGAACGCTGTCGCGAGAGCATTCTCACGCTACTCTCTCCTCGAACGGGAGAGTGAAGATCGAAAGGCGGTGCCGCTCGGCCTGCTCAGCGCCTGCCGTACTTCTCGTTGAGCCGCCGCGTCAGCGCCTTCGTCAGCACGCGAGCCTCGCTCTTCCGGCGCAGCTGGGCTTCGAGCGAATCGGCGGCGACGGCGAGCTCGTCGCGGAGCTTCAGGTAGTTCTGCCATCGCTCGGGATCGAGTCGGCCGTCTTCGAGCGCGGCGCGAACGGCGCAACCGGGCTCGCTCCCGTGCGAGCAATCGCCGAAGCGGCATTCCTGCGCGAGCGCCTCGATGTCGGCGAACTGGCCCTGGTCGAGCGCTTCCTCGCCGGTCAGCTTGAGCTCGCGCATCCCGGGCGTGTCGATCAGGCAGCCGCCCGAGGGCAGCATGATCAGCGCGCGGTGCGTCGTCGTGTGGCGGCCGCGGCTGTCGTGCTCGCGCACCGCGCCGGTGGCCTGCCGTGCTTCGCCGAGCAGCGTGTTCGTCAGAGTCGACTTGCCGACGCCGGACGAGCCGACCAGCACGGCCGTATCGCCGGGCCCGAGATGCCGCAGCAGCGGCGCGACGTCGGCCGGCGATTTCGCATTGATCGCGAAGATCTCGACGTCGGTCGGAACGCGCGCACGCAGCGCAGCGACGGCTGTGTCCACGTCGCTGGCGCGATCGGACTTGGTCAGCACGATCACCGGCCGCGCGCCGCTGCCTTGCACCAGCACGAGATAACGCTCGATGCGAGCCGGATTGAAATCGCCGTCGAGGCCGTTGAGCACGAACACGGTGTCGACGTTCGCCGCGATGAGCTGGCGCTGGTGCCGCTCGCCCGCCGCGGCGCGCGCGAGCACCGTGCGCCGCGGCAGTATCTGCTCGATCAGCGGCGGCGAGCCCGGCGAGACGAGCACGAAATCGCCGACCGCGGGCCGCTCGGCGGGATCGATGCCGCGCTTGAGAAAACGCGGCGCCGGCTGCGCGTTGAACGCGTCGCGGCCGTCGTGCAGCTCGTAGCCGGCGCGGTGCTGCGCGATCACGCGCACCAAGGCGGCGCCGGCCGGCGCGTCGTCGGGCAGCGGACCGCCGCGCCAGCCGATCCGCGCAAGCCGCCGTTCGCTTGCCGTGTCCTCTTGCATCCGGCGGATTCTATCCGTGTAGCGGCACGCGAGCCGGCTGCCGCGCACAGGCCGTCGATCGACGCGCGCGAGCCGCCGCTGCTAGCATTCCGCACGATTCGGAAAGCCCGGCGGCACCATGACGCTGCGCGCGATCCGAGCCTCTGCCCTCGCCCTTGCCGCGATGACCTCGACCCCGACGCCCACGCACGCTGCCGAGCGTTTTCTCGCGCTCGGCGATTCCTACACGATCGGCGAAGGTGTCGCGCCCGCCGAGCGCTGGCCGGTGCAGCTCGCCGCGCGCCTGCGCGCCGAGGGCATCGCGATCGCCGATCCCGAAATCGTCGCGACGACGGGCTGGACCACCGACGAGCTGTCTGCCGCCATGGACCAGGCGACGTTCGCACCTCCCTACGCGCTGGTCACGCTGCTCATCGGCGTCAACAACCAGTACCGCGGCCGCGCGCTTGCGAACTATCGCGAGGAATTCGCCGCGCTGCTGGCGCGCGCGATCGCGCTCGCGGGAGAGCGCACGCAGCGTGTCATCGTGGTCTCGATACCCGACTGGGGCGTGACGGGCTTCGCGCGCGACCAGCAGCGCGATCCGCATCGCATCGCGATCGAGATCGATGCGTTCAACGCGACCGCGCGCGAGATCGCGCGGTCGCGCGGCGTCGCGTTCGTGGACGTGACCGGGTTGTCGCGTGATGCCGGCGATGCCGCCGACATGCTCGTTGCCGATCGCCTGCATCCCTCGGGCGTGCAGTACGCGCGGTGGACCGGCGCCATTCTCGATGCGGCGCAACAGGCGCTGGTGCGCGCGCGGCGCTGACCGCCTCGCACGAGTCCCCGCCGAACCCGATCGGCGCTTTGCATCCTTTGCGGATTTGCGAAGTCCGGCGTGACGGATGCCACAGCCTTAACACACTCCGAACAAAAGCCCCTGCCGCGTCTGCTAGTTTTCCCCCGTCGCCGGCGCGGGGGCCGGCGGCATCCATCAGCAAAAAACAACGAAAGACAGGGACCGAGCGTATGGCCTCCATGCGAAGGGCTGCCGCGTTTCATTTGCTAGTGTCGGTGCTGCTTGCCTTCGCCTGCGCTCCGCGACCTGGTCATTCACGCCCGCTGCTCCCGCCGGAGCTGCCGGCCATCGATTCATCCAGCCTCACTCCGCCGATCACGCTCGGCGGCGATCGCGTCGATGTCGCCGCCGTTTCCGAGCTCGTGCCCGCGCGCACGAGCCCGCGACGCTCGCTCGCCGACTTTGCACTGAAGCTGCGCAACATCGCCTACCGCCACGGCGGCCGCGAGCTCTCCACCGGCTTCGACTGCAGCGGCTTCGTGCGCTACGTGTACCGGCAGAGCCTCGGGCTCGACATGCCCGCCGACTCGGCCAGCCAGTTCCAGTCCGGCACGCGCGTCGACTCGCGCGACCTCCGGATGGGCGATCTCGTCTTCTTCCGCACGCAGGGCCGGCGCGTGTCCCACGTCGGCATCTATCTCGACAACGGGCTCTTCATCCATGCGCCCTCGCGCGGCAAGCGCGTGCGCATCGATCACCTCGACGATTCGTACTGGGCCCGGCGCTTCGTCGGCGCGAAGCGGCCCGAGGCGCTCGGCTGAGCGCATCGCGGTTCCGCGCCGCACCGGCTTCCTCCGCGCGTCGCGCATGAGCGCGGCTCCTCTCTGCTTCGTCCCCTTTGAAACGTCCACGCTGCCTACATGTCGGCACGCATTCCCCACGGAGAATGCGAACCATGGACAAACGTGCGCTCGGCCGCTCCGGCATTTCGATCGCTCCGCTCGCGCTCGGCGGCAACGTGTTCGGGTGGAGCGCCGACGAGGCGACCTCGTTCGCCGTGCTCGATGCCTTCGTCGGCGAAGGGCTCGACTTCATCGATACCGCGGACACGTATTCGGCCTGGGTGCCGGGCAATCGCGGCGGCGAATCCGAAACGATCATCGGCCGCTGGCTGAAACGGAGCGGCAAGCGCGACCAGGTCGTCATCGCGACCAAGGTTGCGAAGTGGTCGCAGCGCAAGGGCCTTTCACCCGCGAACATCGCCGCCGCGGCGGACGATTCGCTGCGCCGGCTCGGCATCGACTGCATCGACGTCTATTTCGCGCACGAGGACGATGCAAGCGTGCCGCTCGAGGACACGCTGGGCGCGTTCGCGCGGCTGATCGAAGCCGGCAAGGTGCGCGCGATCGGCGCGTCCAACTATTCCGCGGCGCGCATCGCCGCCGCGCTCGAGGCCAGCGCGAAGCACGGCCTGCCGCGCTATGAAGTCCTGCAACCCGAATACAACCTCGTCGCGCGCAAGGGCTACGAAGCCGACATCGAGCCGCTCGCGCGCCGCGAGCAGCTCGGCGTCGTTTGCTACTACGCGCTCGCAAGCGGCTTCCTCACGGGCAAATACCGCAGCGAAGCCGACCTGGGCAAGAGCGCCGCGCGCGGCGGTGCGGTCAGGAAATATCTCGATACGCGGGGCCTGCGCGTGCTGGCCGCGCTGGACGAGGTCGCCGCCGCGCACCGCGCCACGCCCGCGCAGGTCGCCCTGGCGTGGGTGATCGCGCGGCCCGGCATCACGGCGCCGATCGCGAGCGCGACGAGCGTCGCGCAGGTGCAGGACATCGCGGCCGCCGTGAGGCTGGAGCTGTCAGCAGACGAGATCGCGCGCCTCGACGAGGCGAGCCGGGAATAAGCGGTTTCGGCGACCATGCCCCCTCACGCTTGAGAGGGCGGCTGCGGCGGACGCGGGCGAGCGACGACTAAGGCAGCGGCGGCGGCACCTCGAACACGTAGACCGCCACCGTCCCGGTCGCCGTGCCGCCGTGTCCGTCGGACAC